>Ga0247832_1001748_pt1 | contig 36371 bp, 32 predicted proteins | sample LaCruzMarch2015__10_FD_192407 | JGI IMG/M metagenome (GOLD analysis project Ga0247832, IMG submission 192407) | Freshwater microbial communities from meromictic Lake La Cruz, Castile-La Mancha, Spain - LaCruzMarch2015_4m | ecosystem: Environmental > Aquatic > Freshwater > Lake | place: Spain... | reverse complement strand
GCTTCGGCTCATAGGAGATTGGTTTTGTTGTGTGGTAACACAAAATTCTTTCTCCTATTCTTTTTTCCAAAATATCAAACAACTTTTTCCTTTTTCTCAGCTAGAAAAAGTGTACGCCTAGAAAATTTGGTGAAGTGGGGGAGGTTGTGCACAAGAAAAAATATCGTTATTTTTGTGGGAAAGAAGAAAAAATGGCGGTTCAAACACAGCGCAAACTGTTTACAGTGAATGACTATTACAAGATGGCTGAAGTAGGCATTTTGGATGGGGAAGACCGTGTTGAACTGATTCATGGAGAAATTCTGAAAATGAGCCCGATAAACAGCCCCCATGCGAAGATCGTTGCTAGACTCACCCGGATACTCAACGCTATACTGGGCGAAAGAGCACTGGTAAGAGGTCAGTGCCCCATCCAAATTGATGAATATTCTGAACCAGAACCAGATTTGTCGATCGTTGCCTTCCAAATCGAAGAATACGAAGATCAACATCCTCGACCAGAGGATGTGTACCTATTAATCGAGGCATCGGATACTACTTTGCACCGGGATAGAAAACTTAAACTGCCAATGTATGCGGAGGTTGCCATTCCCGAGGTTTGGATTTTAGATATGAAGAATCAAATCGTTGAAGTCTACACCAAACCTGAAAATGGTCAATATCAGGCACTCCTAAAAGCACAAAAAGGAGATACGCTTCACTGCACGAGTTTAGCATTTGAATTAGAAGTGGAGAGGATTTTTGGCAGAAAATATACCAAGTGACCCATCAAGGCATCGTATCCATCTTCACCCTTGCCAACGGTGCCACCTGCAAGGTCTTCAAGAAATTGGTATCTCTCCGCAGCGAATCGCGGTAGATGATTGAATCGCGGATCATTGCAGTTTCGCGTTCCTCCAGGGTGCGTCTTTGCTGGTCTACATTGAGGTAAAGTGTGCCGAGGGCAAACAGTACACCCAGGTTGAGTACCACTAAAAAAATCAAAAACTGTTTGGCAAAAGTATAAGCCTGATTGGGCTGATTATCTGACATGATAACTGTTGTTTTAAGTTTAAATGGTACGTTTGACCACGTACCCGATCAAGAGATTGAGCAAAAAGAACACCCACACCCCTCCGCTCAGGTAAGCCCAGTCGCGGGTAAAGGCGACCAAAAATCCTGACTGACCGAGGGAATAAAAAGCGTAACGCAACCAATCCAATCCACTGCGCGTCCACAACTGAACTACCGGGTCGGGCTGGCCGTCGTCTTTTTTGCCATAATCAAAGGGCGTATTGACGTTGAGGTATTGACTGAGTTCTGCTTTCAATTCAGGAAAGGGGCTTTTTTTTTCCTGAATCGTTTCTTTTACCTTGTCCAGGCGGTGTTGCGCCATTTGATCCACATAAGCTTTGCGCACCAGGTCTTCCTGAGCGCGTTCGTATGCTGGGAAAGAATTGGCGCTGCTTTCCTTTTCTTTTTCCAGCAAGCGATCGTATTCGCCCGGGCGGGTAGAGGCTTTGAAGAACACCGGCAGGATGTCGACCAGCACAAAGAAAACGATCAAAAACCACTTGGTCCATTTGACCGAAGTACCACCTACGGGTTTGGCTTCCAGGCGCTCCAATGCCACCTCTCTGGCCAGGTAATTGTAGCTGAACTGATCGTTGAAGCTTTTGAGTTTGGCCTCTCTTTCGCCCTGCAATTTTGCAATTTCTTTGGTGTTGTCGCCAATTTTGGTGTCGTTTTTGGCGCGCAAGGCTGCAATTTCCTCGTTGAGGTAGCGGATCTCTTCTTTGATTTCACTGGCACGTGGGCCGTATTGCTTCATGCCTGAGGTCGTGCCGCAATTCATGGTAGTGTCTTTGCCGCTCATTTCAAAAAGCAATAATTTTTCCTTGCAGGCACGTTCTGCCAGTTTGAGCTCCACTTCACCTTTGAGTGTGGAGTCACGCGAGCGCACCACATTTACCGTGTTTTCGTACTGGGTATACAAGGCTTTTTCTCCTTCCTCTTTCATGGCGAAAAGCTCTTGTTCGAGGCTGTCGTCAAAAACCAGGAGTACGATAGGGTGGGAAACCAGTACCCCAATTCCAATAGCAAACAACAAACGACTTAAAAAGAGGAAAGAAAACAGGTCTTTGCGCGGGCTATCGGATTTGCGAAAAGTGGAGACAATAAAGCGGTCAAAGGTAAACACGATCGCGGCCCAAATGATGCCTGCACCAATGTAGATAAATGGTTGGGGCGTCAAAGTAGACACCGCGTACATCATGGAAAACAGGCCCAGTACTGCGGGCACCAGCACCAAACCACCATAACCAGCGTGTTTGATGTGCTCGGAGTGGCCAGTTCGATCCAGGATTTCTCGATCAGAACCTGCACTCCATACAAAAAAGTCAAATAGTAGTCCCTTCATTGAACAGTCGGATGATTGAGCTCAAAGAACGCCCTTTTCAACAGACAGCAACACAATTTGGGACGAACCACAGGAAAAAAGGGACAAACTTTGGTACAAATCGCGACACTTATTTAAACGTAGTCTAAATAAGTTTTGTGTACTACCAAAAAAAGACTACCTTCGCCTCCGTTATTAAATAAAACCATGAAACAGCACTCCGTATTACTGGCAGACGAACAGCCTTTGGTTCGCTTGGCTTTGCGCCAACTACTGAGTCAAAAGGAGCAGTACTTTGTAGTGGGCGAAGTAGGAAACGAGGAAGAATTGATCGCTTCCCTTCGGATCAATCTTCCAGATCTGGTTGTAATGGACTACAGCCAGTCCGATAATTTCCGTCCAAGTTCGGTAGCCAAAATCAGAAGCATCTCACCACTTTCCCAGATTTTGATCATCAGTGCGGATACCCGCAAAGAAAACATCTTCCAGGTTTTGGAATTGGGCGTGACCAGTTTTTTGACCAAAACCTGCGGTACCAATGAAATTCTTGATGCTGCTCAGGCCACCCTCAAGGGCGATAAGTTCTTTTGCACCCGGGTTATCGATTTCTTGTTGGAAAAGTCTTTCGCCAAGGGCTCGGATGTCTCCTGTGCACCAACACCCCTGTCTAATCGGGAAATTGAGATTGTGCAGTTGTCGGCAAAGGGGCTGATTGCCAAAGAAATAGCAGATGTACTCAACCTGAGTACGCATACAGTGTACACCCACCGCAAGAATATCATGAAAAAATTAAACATTAGTTCCGCTTCAGAACTTGTACTTTATGCCGTAAACAAAGGCTTGGTGCAAAATGAGATTTAGGCAATTGACAAAAGTCTGGTACTAAAATGTTGTTTATTTGGCTGAAAAAACGCAAATTGCATTGATATTCAAAGCCAAAGGACATGAAAAAAAACATCTTTACACTGTACATGCTGATTTCATTGCCAATTGGGCTCGCAGCTCAAAACTATACGGCACCTCCCCCCTTACTGCCGAATCCTGCTCGAAATACATTCTGCAACCCCCCCAATCAGGATTATTTTAATCAGCAAACCAATTCAAATCCGGCAACTTTCAATCAAAGTGCCAGAACCCACATCGTTCAAAAAGGAGAAAGTCTTTACCGCATTTCCCGTCTGTATCTGGTAAGTGTTGAGGACATAAAAGCCTGGAACAACCTCAATTCAGACTTGATTGCTGCGGGTACAACCTTGAATATTGGATTGCCAGGATCAAATCCAAGCAATGTTGTGCCAGACCAATACAATCAAATGAGTGCACGCGCAGTGCCAGGATGGTTGAGTGGAGACCAAAGCCATGTATTAAAGGTGGGGGAGACCCTGGCCTCGGTTGCTACCTATTATGGGTTTACCGTGGAACGACTGCGCTCTATGAACAATCTCGGAGCCAACGAATTGGTTCAACCTGGGTTTGTTCTTAAGGTTAATCCTTGCTCAGATGCATACCCGGGCAATACCACGAATAACATCGGTAACCAACAGCAAGAGACCACCAGCAAAGGAGTAAGTGAAGCCCAAAATTACAAATCTCCGGTACCCAAGACGTATGTACCTTATGATCGCTTTGCCAATAGCAGCAACCCTGGCGTCAATACGCCCATACCTTATGGATATTCTAACAGCCAGGCTAACTCAAATGCATTGAACGGGGGCACTTATCGGCAAGAGGATCCGTACGACGCAAACCTGAACAGCAATCAGATCCCTACTGACTACAATTTCAACGCTACCAACAGAGCCGTTGTGCCAGGATATCAGGCCAATGCCAGTAATCAAAACCTGACCTTTGAGAATGGCCGCAGGGTTTATCTGGTTGGCAACTACGATACCATTGAAACCATCGCTGATGCCAATAATATGTCTGCCGATCGTTTACGGCTCATCAACAACCTTAGTGTATCTGATTTTGTAAGACCCAATCAAAAATTGTACCTCGAGTAAATCCGCTCTTCCGCTCAGTGGCCGTTTAAATCTAGTCAAAGGGCCACTGGGCCAATTCCGTCCGTAAAACCATTAAAAACTATTGACTGGATGTGCTTTGGAAACACCTAAAGCGTAAGGTAAAAGCACGTCGGTATTGATTTATTTTGGTTCAATTGTCTGTATTAAATTTATGTTAACTTTTCAAAACAGTGAGCTTTCGCATTTTTCAGCAGGTCTGGAAAATTTTTCGCTTTGAAATCGGAAAATTTTCCATTAAAATTTTATAAAACAATGTATTTGCAGCAAAATTAACATAAGTATATTTCATGTAACTGATTGGTTTTTAATCTGAAAACTAACATATAGTTAATATGGATTTCAAAACGGAAAGTTAATTTTGCGCTGTGATTTTTATACTCACTCATTCCATCACCAAATTCAACTAGTTTATGAAGCTTGCTAACCTGTTTAAAGCGCTTTGCACAGTGATCATTATCCTTGCAGCGCAATTGGGTGCATTTGCTCAGGTAACGACTTCTGCGATGACCGGTATCATTACCGACACCAAAGGAGAGGCCCTGATTGGCGCCAACGTGGTTGCAGTACACGTGCCTTCTGGTACATCTTACGGCGCCGCTACCGACCTGGACGGTTCTTTCCGCATGCCAGGTATGCGTGTAGGTGGCCCATACAAAATTACGGTGACGTACACCGGTTTCGCTGACCAAGAAAAAGACGGTGTCTACCTCAGCTTGGGTACTCCGGCTACCATCAACTTCGCTTTGGCAGACCAAGCGGTATTGTTGGAAGACGTTGTGATCAGCGCAGGCAAAAACTCTATCTTCTCTAACTCTCGTACCGGAGCAGCTGCACAATTTGACTCTAAAGCGGTCAACAGCTTGCCGACCATCGGCCGTACCATTGATGACATCACCAAGTACAACGCCTACAGCAACGGTCGCTCTTTTGCTGGCCAGGACGCCCGTTTCAACAACATTACCATCGACGGTTCTGTGTTCAACAACGGTTTTGGTTTGGGTTCTTCTGCTCAGGCAGGTGGTCGTACGGGTACTACTGCGATCTCATTGGACGCGGTAGAAGAAATACAGATAAACATCGCGCCATTTGATGTACGCCAGTCTGGCTTCGTAGGTGCAGGTATCAACGCGGTTACCCGTTCCGGTACCAACGAATTTTCGGGTTCTGTTTACCACATTTTCAGAAATAGTGACCTCGTTGGGGAAAAAGCTGACGGTATCACTATTTCTCCTAAACCTTTTATCGACGAAAAAACTACTGGTTTCCGTTTGGGTGGACCAATCGTTAAGAACAAGTTGTTTTTCTTTGGTAACTACGAGCAGTTTACCGGTACTAACCCAGCCTTGTCCTGGCAATTGAACAGACCAGGCGCTACGGGTAACGTATCTCGCGTTACTGAGGCTGACCTTCAGGATCTGAGCAGCTTCATGAAGACCAACTTCAACTACGACATGGGCTTGTTGGACAACTTCAACAACGACGTAACCAGTAAGAAATTTTTGGTTCGTTTGGATTACAACCTGAGCCAAAAGCACAAAGCTTCCTTGCGTTACTCTCAGCACGATTCGGAATCTGAGCAAGTAATCAGTGGTTCAAACAGTAGCAACACTGCTGGTAACGGTTTCCGTCAAAACTCTGCACTGGCTATTTCTGCTGAAAACACAGGCTACATCATTCAGGACAACACCCGTTCAGTGGCTTTCGAATTGAACTCTGTATTGAGCAGCAAAACTTCGAATAACTTTGTTGCTACTTACAACAAACAAATTGAAGACCGTGAGTACAGAACCGATCCATTCCCAACTGTTGACATCCTGAAAGATGGTACTACCTATACAACTGTAGGTTTTGATCCGTTTACGCCTGGAAACAAGTTGAACTACAGCACGCTGAACATCACCAACAACTTCAACATTTCTGCCAAGAAGCATTACTTCACTTTGGGTGTTTCTTATGAATACTTCGAGTCCAACAACGTATTCTTCCCTTCATCTAACGGCGTATACGTTTACAATTCAATCGCTGACTTCAAAACTGCAGCTTTGGCGTTTAAAAATAACCCATCTGCCGCTACTTCTCCTGTAGCATTCAACCGTTACAACTTGCGCTACTCTTTGTTGCCAGGTGGTATCGACCCATTGCAAACTTTGAAAGTGTCTACTTACAGTGCTTATGTACAAGATGAATTGCAGGTTTCAAAGCGATTCAAATTGGTTTATGGCGTACGTGGAGATGTTTTCACTTACAACAACGCTACCGCTGCTGACTTCTTCAACCCTGTTGTTGCTGGTTTGACTTTCAAAGATGAAGATGGCAATAACTTGAAAATCAACACCGCTGCGTTCCCTAAAACAGCAGTATTGCTTTCTCCACGTTTGGGCTTCAACCTGGATGTTAAAGGAGATCAAAAAACTCAAGTTCGTGGTGGTACAGGTATTTTCGTATCTCGTGTTCCACAGGTATTGGTTTCCAACCAGTTGGGCAACAACGGTGTAAACACTGCCTTGATCAACGTAACGGGTGCTGCTACTACGGCATATCCATTTACTACCGATCCTAGCCGTTTTGCTCCTACGAGTACCGATATCACCAAGTTGCCTCCTTACGTAATCAATGCTTCTAAGGAAGACCTGAAATACCCTGTATCCTGGAAGTCCAACTTGGCGATTGACCAGAAACTGCCTTTTGGATTGATTGGTACCCTCGAAGGTATTTACAACAAAACGCTGCAAGGCTTGCGTTACATTGATGCCAACCTGAAAGGGCCAGATCGTAAGTTAGCTGGTGCCGACACTCGTGGTCGTTTCCCTGCATCTGGGGTAGCCAGCACTGGATCAGGCGCAGCCAACACTGTAGCCATTGCCCGCTTCATCAACCCTACCATTTCCAACGCCTTCATCCTGTCCAACACCAATGAAGGTTATGCTTACTCTTTTACTGCTAAGTTGGAAAAACCTGCTACTAAAGGATTCGGTGGTATGATTGGTTATACTTACAGCAAAGCAACCGATTTGCAATCAGTAGGTAGTACCGTACAGGCCAACGCCCCAACTGTAGGTGGTCAAAACTACCTGGAAGCTGGCTTCTCTGACAATGATTTGCGCAGCCGTTTTGTTGGTTATTTGAGCTACCGCCTCAACTATGGAGGTAAATTTGGTGGCGCAACAGAATTCACCTTGGGTATGGTGGCTGCCACAGGATCAAAAATCAACTACATCTACGGAAACGACCTGAATGGTGATGGTCAGAACAACGACCTGATTTTTGTACCCAACAAAGCAACTGATGTTACTTTCGCACCAATTACGACCGGTTCCGGTGCTACCCTGGTGACTCTATTCACTCCTGCGCAACAACAAGCTGCATTTGACAAATTCATCGAAGCTGATGATTACCTGAAAACGCGCCGTGGTCAGTACGCTGAGCGCAATGGTGGCTATTTGCCATCATTGACTCGTTTGGACCTCACCGTTATGCAAGAAATCTACATCAAAATCGGTGGCAAGAAAAACACCTTCCAGTTCAGAGCAGACATCCTTAACTTTGGCAACATGCTGAATGATGCCTGGGGTGTAGGTAACTCCATTACTTCTGGTAGCTTCAGCTCTGCCAACCCACTTACTGTAGCCAGCGTTGCTGCAGATGGTACTCCAAGTTTGCGTATGGCTACTCGGGTAGTAAATGGCCAAACCATCCTGTTGGACACACCATTTGTAAAAAGCATCAGCTTGGGTAGCGTTTGGCAAGCTCAATTGGGTCTGCGTTACATCTTCAACTAATCTTGATCGAATCAATCCAATTTTTGGATAATTGATATAATGTCAATAAAAAGGGGCTGCTTCCATCTGGGAGCAGCCCTTTCTTTTTGTGTATTCCGGGTTTAAATAAATACAAATAATTTATTTGACTTTATTTTGAAATATTTCGTAACTTTGTTGAAATTATAATTATGGAAAGAATAGACAGAATCGAAAAAGCGATTGAGGAATTGGTAGCGGCTCAAAAAGCTAGGGAAGTACAATTGGCTAAAACGGACGCGCAGTTAGCCGAAACGGATGCACAGTTGGCTAGAACCGATGCGCAATTAGCGAAAACGGATGCGCAATTGGCAAAAACGGATGCACAATTGGCTGAAACGGATTTACAGTTGCTTGAGTTAAAGGAATATCTCAAAGAAAGTTACGCCCGAGCTGAGATCGGAATGGCTGAGTTGCGCGAATCCCAAAAAGAAATGCAGCGACAATTGGGCGGTATTGGCAATACCAATGGTGAATTCGCGGAAAACTTTTTTTATTCGTCCCTACAGCAGAAAATGGAATTGGGTGGAGTCAAATTCGACCACATTGAAAGAAACGTAAAAGGTAGATTTAGAAGCCTGACCGATGAGTTCGACATCGTATTATACAATGGAGATAGTGTTGGAATCTTGGAAGTCAAAAACAACGTTAAGTCCTCCAATATCAAACAACTGATGACGACCAAGCTTCAAAATTTCAAAACGCTCAATCCCGGATATGCCGATGCCAAAATTTACCTGGGCATAGCGGGTTTTACCTTTGAAAACGCAGACGTTAAAAAAGAAGCCAAAGCAGCAGGATTTGCAGTTTTAGAGGTACAAGGTGATCACCATGAGGCTGACACCTCAAGCATGAAAGCCTACTAAGACCGTTTTTGCAAAAACACCTCTGCCATCATACACCGCGCACTCCCACCACCATAAGTTTCAATGGTTTTGATCGGACTGTGTAAAATCCGGGTATGTTTTTCAATTTGCTCAATTTGTTGAGGCCGTAAAGCTTCGTAAGCCTGAGTCGACATCACCAAAAAGGTTTCGCCACTCGTATTCCGCACTTGCAGCATATTGCCAGCAAAAGATTGCATTTGCTCCAGGCTCAAGTCGATCAACTCTTTGTCTGTTACCTTAAAAAGTGCCAGCAAATCGGCTTTTTCTTGTGGGTTACTGATGCTGTCCATGACTATCACCACGAAAGATTCGCCCATGGCCATCATTACATTGGTGTGGTAGATGTCCTGACCTTGTTCGTCAACTGCATGAAAAACTACTGGCGTATACCCCGTAATTTGGCCAAACTCCTCCAATAGTTCCGGATCGGTACGCGGACTCAGGCAGGCGTATACCAGTCGATTGGGGCGATCCAAAATCATGCTTCCGGTGCCTTCCAAAAACCGATTTTCCGCCTCGTAGCCCTCCATCCGCACGTGATTGGTAATGGTAAACTGACTAGATAATTCATTGAGTACATCTTCCCGGCGTTCCAGGCGGCGTTTGGACGCGTACATCGGGTAGGTAATGATGAGGCCGTCCTGGTGAAAAGTAACCCAATTATTAGGAAACACCGCATCAGGCGTTATGGGATCTGAAGTGTCTTCCACTACAATTACGTTGACTCCAACTGCACGGAGTTTTCCTACAAAGTTGTCAAATTCGACTTTGGCTTTTTCCTGAATTTCGGTTGTACTCAAACTTTGGTCATTGACCTGAAAGGCATTGTTGGCCGCAGTTTCTTCATTGAAACCAAAGTGAGCAGGGCGTACCATTAGAATGGTATCGGTGGTTTGTTGAATGTTTTGCATAGTCAGTAAGGCTTCTTTGGTCATTTGCCATTGTAAATTACTCCAGTTGTTGGGGTTTCCTTTACTTCAATGGATTTGAGCAAAGGCAATTGAGGCTTTAGTCTATCCCAAATCCAGACTGCAATGATTTCTGCGGTTGGATTCTCCAGTCCTGGAATATCATTGAGCATTTTATGATCCAGAATTTTTTCGAGTGGCTTCCAGGCATTCTTTACGTCAGCAAAATCGACTACCCAACCCAGATGCGGATCTAATGGGCCTTCCAAAAGAATTTTTACGTAATAGGTATGCCCATGCATGTGGGCACATTTGTGACCCGCAGGTACGTTTGGCAAAAAATGCGCCGAGTCAAAGCTGAATTCTTTATAAAGCTCCATTTCTTTTTTTTGAACCGCAAATATAAAGAAGAGTAAAGAAGATAAACGATCAAAAACTATAACCTAAAACACATACTTGATCTGTGCACTGACCTGCGTTTTTCTTTGGCCGTTTATGGCCTCCAATCCACTCCCTATCTCCGTTTGATTGGACCAAAAGGTTTGCGAAAAGCGGGCTTCCAGGGTCAATGGGGAGATGGGGCGGTAGCGCAAATTGAGGTAAAAACGCGATCCCCGATTGTAATAAGGCGGAATCGAAAAGGTATTGAGTAAGTCGTTTTCGTAGTAATAAAAACGAACATTGTAACTATCGGTGTCAAATAGGGCAAAACGACTGGAAAAAGACAGTGGGAAACCGATTGGCTGAAAAATGACATCCTGCATCACCACAAACCCGAATTCTCGTGGCCCAACCCCATCTTCCCAATACCCCCAATCTGCCCGGGTACGCAATTCCAGTGCCTTGCTAACCTGATTGCTCACATAACCGCGCACCTGAACCAAACGGGTAGGGGAGAGGAAATTGTAAGCGGTCGCATTTTCAAAGGTATTCTGTTCCTTATTTTCCTGGCGCAACTCCACAAAAGCCCGCATTCGACGCCGTTTTTCATAGGTAAGTCGCAAGCGCCACTCGGTGCCTCTGGAGGGCGCATCCACTTGGAAACGGAGCCAGGGATGCCGCCATACATCGTAATAGGCATTGATTGTCCAACCCGATTTTGGCCTCATTTCCAGCCCCATGTACAATCCCTCTTCATTGCGAGCGCCATCGGTTTCTCCAAAGGGAGATGCCCCCAGTGCCTGGTAATTGCGCGGATACTGCCGGTACACCACCGCTGCATCCAGCTTTCGATCCAGGGTCATCAACAAACCATTTATAGTGGCAATGGCGCCATTGTTGCTATAGGCCGTCTCTCCAAAAGCATTGAGATTGCCCCAGCGGGCGGAGTAGTCTATGCTGGTATTGAACAAGGATTGACCCTGAAAATAAAAGCGATTGTAAGGTTGTGCATTGATGGTAAGCGCTTTATCGAAACGGTGGTATACGCTATTCACGCCCAAATGGTATCCATTTTTGTTGTATTGAAAAGACAAACCACCCAGGTTTTGGCGGACGGTATTTTTGTCCTCTATTTCGCGTAAAGTACGGTGAAAACCTGCATCAATAAATGAACTAAACCCGCCAATATCATTATTCAAGGTATCCATTCCGGTCAGGTTGCCATCGCGCAGGCGACTGGAAGCGAAAGCAGTGACTTCAAGATGTGGGGTAAGCGCATAGGTTATGCCCGCCCCACGCAAATAATTGGCTTCATTGGCAGAAGCATAAGGGCGGAGGCTGCGGGCATTGCGTTTTACCAAAGTAGAGTATGCACTTTTACCGGAGCCAAACCCCGAGAATAGAATTAAGCCTTGCCCAAAACTGGCATTGAAATCGCCAAGTGCCAATGATTTCAAGCGCTTGCGGTAGTTGCTCAAAAAGAAATGTGCAGAATAAAAGTCAAACCCTTTTTGGTTGTTGCCTTTAAAAAAAGCTTCCCCCCGGTCTTTTTCTGCGGTGATTCCAAAACTCAATCGATTGTAATAGGTATGCCGCCAGCGTAAAAACAACTGATTGGGATCACCCTGATAAGACTGTGGCGATTCCGGGTTGAGGTAACCCGCTTGCTCTTCCAAAATGCGCGACCAACGCAATTGAACCTCATTGCGACCATCACTGGCCATCTCTTTTAAGGAAGCCTGAAAGTCGTCCAGGTCACCGCCCGTAGTGACGTATGGCAAGATTCGGCGAATCAAAGCATCATCAAACCCGGGAATGACCTGAAGCTCGAATAGAGCAAGCAAGGCGCCTGCTTGCTTGCGGTATTGCATCAGGTTGTTGATCTGAATGTCATTCAATAACCCAAATTCCCTTAAATCGGACTCCTCACAACGATTCAAATTCAAGGGGCGCTTGCGGTAAATTACCAAAAGATCATATTGCGCATTGAGATCAAAGTCTCCAGATTCACCCCCACTGTTTTGCAAATAATCTTCCAGCAGATCCGTTGGAATGGGGTCAGCTACGACAGAATCTGGCCGTTGGGCAAACAGGTGGATGGCACCACACAGGGATAGGAAGAAAACAATTATTTGGCGCATAGGCAATGGCGATATAAGACCATTCAAGATAAGCAGATAATTTAAGCATCGTGCGATTAAATAGAGATTTTTAATCCTTTGATGCTCAAAAAGCAAATATTTTACGTTGAATTCACTTATTTTTAACAAAAAAGTATGCCTTTTTGGGTACTTGGACGTAAAAGGAAAAAAGATGATTAAATAACTGACAATCAAGTTTTTGTATTTAAATCTACCCCGATTAAAAGGTGCTAGCCATAACATTGAATGTAAAAAATAAGTAGGCTTAGCCAAGATGAGCTGCTACATTTACATTAACAAATGAAACCAAGGTCAATAGACCAAAACCAAAACAAGAAAAACGTATCGATTTACGGCCCCTTTTATTGAAGAAATTACCCCATCCTGCCCTTAGCCAAATTCTACCACAGCAAAACAAATATTGATTGTGCATTTACTTGTGTGGGCTTGTAAATGAGCGCAAACGATAGTTTTTTCCTCGTTCCCGGTTTGACGAGGGAGTTCAATGCAATCAAGCAAAGGGCTTTTATACCGGAATTTCAACTAAAGCTATTTTTTTAAACTTTCGCTGGATCTGAATAAGGTCTGTCCTAAAAACAAAAAAAGGCCTCCAAGATTTGTGGGAAATCTGGAAGCCTGCGAAAGAAAACGGTAATCCATTTTCAACTAAAGCTGAGCAAAGGTAAAACATCTTGCGCATTTTCTCAAAAGAATTTTGAGGAGATGAGAATGGATTATCAGCATCGAATACTTGCCCTTTTGGCATTATTGATTGCTTTTCCCACAATCCACCTATTTCGTGGATTCAGGACGCTTTTTCATTCTCTAACCCTCAAATACTTAAACATGAGACTTCTTTACAGTGCATTATGTCTAGTTTTGTTTGTTTCACTCGCAAATGTAACTTTTGCTCAAGATTCTGAAGTATTGAATGAGGCTTTGGTCTCCCGCTTCAAGCAGCGTTGGAGTAAAATTCCGAAGGACTCAATGCCTGAAACGCCACTCATTATCAGAGGTGCGGTGGATGCATACTATATGGCAGGGAAAGCGCCATTGCCCACCAGTTTTACAGGTGGAAGCAACAACTCTTTTTCCCTGGGTATGGCCAACGTGATCTTCTCAAAAGAGGGTAAGATAGGATTTGTTGCTGATTTGGCTTTTGGCCCACGTGCCGAAGGAGCCAATGGTGGTTTTGATGCCGATGGCAAAATTACCACCTTGACCATGATCAAGCAGTTGTATGTTACCTATACTCCGTTTGAAGCCTTGAAATTCACCATGGGGAATTTCAGTACTTTTTATGGGTATGAGTTGATCGATGCGCCACTCAATGTCAATTACAGCACTTCTTACTTGTTTTCTTACGGGCCATTCTTTCACACTGGTATTAAGGCTAATGTGGCGCTATCAGATAAGTTCGGTGCAATGATTGGTTTGTTTGGTGATACCGACACAAAGATTGACGTGGTAAAAGGCAAGCACCTTGGTGCGCAGCTTTCTTATGCCGGCGGCAAACTTTCTGCCTATTTTAATTACCTCGGAGGTCGTTTTGCAGAAGAGACTGAAACTACACCCGAAATCATGAGCAACCAGGTTGACCTTACTGCAACTTTTCAGGCAACTGAAAAATTTGGCCTGGGATTGAACATTGCTCAACGTTTTTTAACTGATGATGATGGAAACGACGCAACCTGGGGTGGAGCCGCACTTTACGCCAAATATGCTTTCAGCGATTCTTTCCTCTTTGGATTGCGTGCAGAGACAATCAACGATAAGGATGGTTTTCTTTTTGGAGAAAAAGACAACAACATCCTTGCTTTGACTTTTTCAGGAAACATCAGCATTCTTGGTAACTTGAAATTGATTCCTGAATTGCGATTTGACAACGCCAAGGTTAATGGCACCTTTACTTCATACAGCGATGAAGCGCTGAAAGCAAATTCAGTGTTTTTGCTGGCTGCAGTGTATAGCTTCTAACTCAATTCTTTTTTGAGATAGACAGGGTGCTCAAAAGAACCACTGCTTTCATGCAGCTTTTGAGCACTCTGCCTTTTTATCTTCTAAACACTAAATTTTTAAACTTTAAGCAATCATGGCAAAAGCAAAACTAGAGTACATTTGGTTGGATGGTTATCAACCTATGCAAAGCTTGCGCAGTAAAACAAAGATTGTTTCTGATTTCAGCGGAAAACTGGAAGATTGCCCAATGTGGTCATTTGATGGTAGCTCTACCGAGCAGGCTCCGGGTAACTCCTCTGATTGTCTGTTGAAACCAGTCGCTTTGTTCTCTGATCCAACCCGTAAAAATGGCTGGTTGGTGATGACTGAAGTGTTGAGCGCAGATGGTACTCCTCACCCTTCAAATGGTCGTGCCCTCATCGAAGATGATGACAACGATTTCTGGTTCGGTTTTGAACAAGAATATTTCCTTTGGGATCCGTCTATCAACAAACCGCTTGGTTTTCCAGAAAGTGGCTACCCAGCTCCTCAGGGCCCATACTATTGCTCAGTAGGATACGGCAAGGCTTATGGCCGCGAGATCATCGAAGAGCACCTGGACATCTGCCTTGAGGCTGGCCTGAACGTAGAAGGCATCAACGCTGAAGTTGCAACTGGCCAGTGGGAATTCCAGATTTTCGCCAAAGGCGCAAAATCTGCTGGTGACCAAATCTGGGTAGCGCGCTACTTGCTTGAGCGCACCGGCGAAGAGCACGGTGTAGCCATCGAGTGGCATTGTAAGCCTGTAAAAGGTGACTGGAACGGCTCTGGTATGCACGCCAACTTCTCCAATACAACGCTCCGTACTTGCGGCAGCAAAGAAGTATACGAAAAAGTACTCGAATCTTTCCGTCCGGTTATCGCCGAGCACATCGCTGTGTATGGCCCAGATAACCATTTGCGCTTGACGGGTAAGCACGAGACTCAATCCATTGACACCTTCAGCTATGGTGTATCTGACCGTGGTGCATCTATCCGCATCCCCGTCGTTACCGTTGAAAAAGGCTGGAAAGGTTATCTGGAAGATCGTCGTCCAAACTCTGCTGCTGACCCTTACAAAGTTGCAGCAGTGATCATCAAGACGGTCAAATCAGCATCGCTCTAGTTCCTGCATAGACATATGCCAACTAGCCCGCTTTGGTTCGCCAAGGCGGGTTTTGTTTTTTTAGGTCAGTTGCTTATTTTCGGCAAACATTTACCATGGAAACAACCCTTCGATCATCAATCGATCACCTGGTCGTTACAGCAGCTTCTCTTGAAGAGGGCACGGCGTATGTGCAGGAAACCCTTGGCATAAAACTCCAGCCAGGGGGGGATCATCCCCGCATGGGAACCCACAACCGCTTACTCAAACTGGGAGAAAGCCTGTTTCTTGAAGTTATTGCAATCAATCCAACTGCTGCTCTTCCTGATCGGCCTCGCTGGTTTGCTTTGGATGAAAGGCCGAAGGTGGCTGCCTCTTCACTGCGGGCCTGGGTGGCCAAAACGAACGACATATTCGCTACTCAAGCCCTTGCTCCGGAGTGGTTTGGAGCCATTGAACCAATGAGCAGAGGTGACCTCAACTGGTTGATTACCATCACCGACAATGGCCGCTTGTCACTAAATGGACTTTGTCCGCTATTGATCCAGTGGCAAACCGAGGCTCATCCTGCCGCCCGACTTGCCGACTCCGGTTGTTTTCTTATCGGCCTGGACGGCTACCATGCCAATGCCCTACAACTCAATACAATGCTTGAAAGAATGGGCTTTGAGGATAAATTTTTAATGCATCCAATTGATCCATCTGAACAGCCTTATTTCGTAGCACATATTCAGACACCAGCTGGTGTCCGCCAGCTGGTGTCTGGATAAGCGGATTGTGTTTAACTTTTTCTCATCTCCGTGGTGGCTCCTCCTTCCAAGCTGAGGCTTACTGGTTTGTTGCTGTTCCAGGAGCCACGGGTAAAATCGGGCACCTCAACAGTTTTGCCTTTTTTAGCCACGGAGGCTTCGCTCAGTGGGGCGATTGCACTCCAGGATGCTGCGTCGTACACATCCTGATCCAGTGGTAAGCCATTTCTCAAGCAATCGATCAGGCGCCAGTCCATGATGAAATCCATGCCGCCGTGGCCGCCGACTTTTTTGGCAATTTCGCCAATGTGTTTGACCAGCGGGGTGATGTACTTTGCTTCCATTTCCTTCATTTCCGCTTCCTTCATCCATTCTTCTCCAAGCGCAATTCTCACCGGTTCCGGCCATTTTTGTGCGACTCCCTTGGTGCCACTGAGCAGGTGGATGCGGGAGTACGGGCGAGTTGACGTTACATCATGCTGCAAGAGTACGGTTTTGCCGTGATTGGTTCGAATGATGGTATTGTTCATGTTTCCCCGGTAGGTTTTGCCGGCGAATTCATTGAAAAAAGCATCTTTTGCGGCTTCTTCCTTGGCACGGGCTGCCATTTGAAAATCGTTGGTGGATATAGATACCAGATGGTCAAATTTATCGCCGCGATTGATGTTTAGGCATTGCGCAATCGGGCCTAATCCATGCGTAGGGTACAAGTTGCCATTGCGCATGTTTTCCTTCAGGCGCCACATGTCGGAATAAGCTGTTTTGCTAAAGTTGGAATCAATCAAGTCGTGTACATATGCGCCTTCGACATGCACCAATTCCCCAAAAAGGCCATTGCGCACCATATTCAGGGTCAACTGTTCGAAAAAGTCGTAGCAACAGTTTTCCAGCATCATGCAATGCTTTTTGGTCTTTTCGGAAGTCTCTACCAACTGCCAACATTCATCGATTGTTTTGGCGGCGGGTACTTCTACCGCTGCGTGCTTGCCCTGATTCATGGCGTATACGGCCATAGGTGTATGCAGGCTCCAGGGCGTTGCGATGTACACCAGGTCAATGTCATTGCTGGCACACATTGCCTTCCATCCTTCCTCTCCGCTGTATTCTTTGGCTTTGGGGCGACCTGCTTTTTCCAGCTTTGCTTGTTGTGCGGATGCCTTTTTAGGATCTTTGTCACAAAGGGCAACGATTTCTACTCCTTCAATGAGGCTCATGCGAGATACTGCTCCAGGCCCACGATTTCCCAAACCGATGAATCCAATGCGCACTTTATCCAGTTTGGGGGCAGCAAAACCACACATGTTGAATTGCTGCTGACCAAGGAACGCAGGCTGGGCGTCATTTTCCTGAAAAGTGTTGAATTCAGTGGATTTGGCCTCCACCAATTGCGGCATACCCAGTGAAGCGAATCCTGCTCCCCAGGTGATTTTTTTAAGAAAATTTCTTCGGTTGTTCATTCTGATGACTAAGTTAGGTTATGAATGAAGAGGTAAACCTGCCAAGACAGGTGCCACTATTTTTGAATTTTCAAATTTAAATTTAACTTGGGGAGTTGGTGTTCAAAGTTAGTGCGTTCACCTAATTACTCATACGCTGAAATCAAAATAATGGAAATCAAGGATTTTTTTGTCAAAGTACGCGAAGACATTGCCTAACCCTTCAAAACCATAGTCTTCAAAGTAGAGTTAATGGAAAATGAAGGGTAGGCTTATAGTAAGAAAGAGGTGAAATCAAGGGAGATTTTTCATTTGAAGTATAATGTGGAAAAGGGGGGATACCATAGGGCAAACGCATTGAAATTGGCCGATATAGTAATAAGATTTTGATTTTCAATTTATTGGAATTGTGCTTCTTTGCTTTGGGATCCCGATCCCTTCCAGACAGGGTCGATTGGCGCTGCGCAAGCGTTGAAATGGGAACGCTGATGAGGCGGATTTAGCGGATTTTCGCAGATTAAATCCGTTTAAATCCGCCCAATCCGAGTCATCTGCGTTCCCATTGGTGTCGCTTTGGGTGTATCGATTGCACTCAAAAATGCATTGCTGGCAAGATTGTGCAGGTGAGTTCCAACTCCCAGAAGAGACCATTTAAGTTGAATACAAACAATCGGTATCCAAATAATCCACACCTACCGCACCATATCCGCCACCACCTTGATCCACCTTGGATCGTCATTCAAGCTGGGCACCAAATCCACCGTATCACCGCCCATTTTGTGAAATTCTTCCTGGTATTCGCTGCTGATTTCCACAATCGTTTCAAGGCAATCCGCAACAAAGGCTGCGCTGAATACCAGCAGCCGCTTGGCACCTTGTTTGGCTAATTTTTCCAGTATTTCGATGGTGTAAGGCTGTATCCAAGGGTCGCTTCCCAAGCGGCTTTGAAAACTAATGGTATAGCGATCAGGAGTCAAATTTAGCTTCTCGCCGATGGCTTTTGCCGTACCGTGGCACTGGGCTGAATAGCAAAACTGGTTTTTAATGGAAATGCTTTGACAACAATCGGCGGATTTCAGACAATGGTTGCAGGAATCAGCTTTGATCATCTGTCGCTGTGGCAAGCCGTGAAAACTGAACAGGATATGATCGTAGGAGTCGATGTCAAATTTTCGCGCATTGTCGGCAAAAATCTCGATCATCGGATCATGGTCGTAATAAGAATTGATGAACCGGACGTTTGGGATCACCTGTTCTTTGCGCAGCAAACGCATCACTTCATCGTGTACTGAGCCCGTACTTGCAGAAGCATATTGCGGAAACATCGGGAAAACCGTGATTTCTGAGACTTGCTGGTCAATTAACCGCTTCAAGGCAGATTCAACCGACGGATTTTGATAGCGCATGCCCAATTCCACGATGTACTCGTCGCCCAATGCCGCCTGTACCCCAGCCGCCACTCGCTCGCCATATATTTTGATGGGAGAGCCTTCTGGTGTCCACAACTCCTTGTACAATTTGGAAGAAGAACCCGAACGGAAAGGAGCAATGATGCCTTTAACCAGAATTTGCCTGGGCAGCCAAGGAATATCAATCACCCTTGGATCAGTCAAAAACTGACGCAAATAAACGTATACATCTCCACGGTTAGGGGAGTTGGGGGTGCCGAGATTGACCAGCAGAACGCCTTTTTTACCAAAAACCATAACTGAACTATTTTTGCAAACTACCTTTGGAACAAGTCTGCCCTCTTTTGGTTTATTTTCTTGCCAAAAACAACCTGAATCCCCAAATGGGGTTATTTTTGGCGCTGCGAAAATACATGATCTAAAGATGAATCAACAACCCGAGATGAAAAAACCTTTAATTCTGGTCACCAATGATGACGGCATCGCCGCCAGAGGCATCAAAACCCTGATTGACATTGCCAAGCAACTTGGCGACGTAGTCGTTGTTGCACCCGATTCGCCCCAGTCTGGACAAGGCCACGCCATCACCATCGAGCATCCTTTGCGTTTGTACAAGGTTGATCTTTTTGAAGGGGTAGAAGCTTACGAATGTTCTGGTACTCCGGTAGATTGTGTCAAATTGGCCAAAAACGTCCTGCTCAAAGATCGGGAAGTCAGTCTGTGCGTTTCAGGGATCAACCACGGTTCCAATGCCGCTATCAACATCCTCTATTCAGGCACCCTTTCTGCGGCCATGGAAGCTTCCCTCGAAGGCATTCCCTCGATTGGTTTTTCTTTTCTGAATTATTCTCCCCGTGCTGATTTCTCTGCTTGTGTCCCTTTTGCCAAAAGCTTGATGGAATATGTTTTGGAACATGGCATGGACAAAGGAAACCTCTGGAATGTCAACATCCCCGATTTGCCGGTTGCTGAAATCAAAGGCATCAAGGTAAGTCGCCAGGCCGATGCGCGTTGGGTAGAAGAATTTGCAGAAGCCACCGATCCCCGGGGTCAAAAATACTACTGGCTGACTGGCCGTTTTGTCAATGAAGACGAGAACATCGACACCGATGTTTGGGCGCTCGAAAATGGCTACATCTCTTTGGTGCCTTCCAAGCATGATTTGACCAATTATGAGGCATTGGAAGAATTGAAGACATTGGATTTTTCAATCAAAGTTTAAAGCAAGCATAGAATCTAATCACCATGAATATTGACCGCAATCAAATTTGGGTAGGAGTAGTCGCGGGCATTTTGGTTCCCTTTGTGGCCTATGCCTTTTTGTTGATGTTGTCTGAAAAACTGGATGCTTGGTTTCCAGAACTCACTACAGACGGAGAATCCGTGATTGCACCCCGCACCGTTTACCTTCTTGCCATTTGTACCAACCTGATTCCCTTTCACTTGATGGATCGACAGCGCCTGACCAAAGCCATGCGCGGCACCATCATTGCCACATTCATTCTCGGAGTAATCTGGTTGGTGTACTTTGGGAAAAACATGTTAGAGTAAACCATTAGAAATACGATTATCACCATGAAATACTACCTCATAGCCGGCGAAGCTTCGGGCGATTTGCACGGTTCCAACTTGATGAAAGCACTCAAAGTTGAAGACCCACAGGCCGAATTCCGGGTATGGGGAGGCGATTTGATGCAAGCTGCTGGCGGTGAGCTGCGCAAACATTACCGCGATCTGGCCTTCATGGGGTTTGTAGAGGTGCTGAAAAACCTGCTCACCATCATGCGCAATTTCCGTTTTTGTGAAGCCGATATTCTCGCATACCAGCCCGATGCCCTGATTTTGATCGATTATCCAGGATTCAATCTGCGCGTTGCCAAATGGGCCAAAAAGCAGGGCATAAAAGTCTTGTACTACATTTCACCCCAAATTTGGGCCTGGCATACCAGCCGTGTACACCAGATCAAGGCCAATGTAGACCGCATGTACGTGATCCTGCCTTTTGAACAGGAATTTTATGCCAAATACGATTGTGAAGTCGATTTTGTAGGGCATCCCTTGCTCGATGTGATCAAAGACTACGCCGCTGCGCCAGATTTTCGCAGCAAAAATGGCCTTGATGATCGCCCCATTATTGCACTTCTTCCCGGAAGCCGCAAACAAGAAATCATTCGTATGCTGGGGGTGATGTTGGAAATGGCGCCACTGTTCCCTGATCATCAATTTGTAATCGCTGGTGCACCCTCGATTCCAGCCCTGTTTTACGAAGACATCCTGGTGCAGAAGCAACGCCCGGAAAACGTCAATTTTGTACAAAAGCAAACCTACGATTTGCTGTCTCAAGCCGAAGCTGCGCTGGTCACCTCCGGCACGGCAACCCTGGAAACGGCTATGTTCCAAGTGCCTGAGGTAGTGTGCTATAAGGGCGGAAACCTCTCGTATCAAATCGCCAAACGACTCATCAGTGTCAAGTACATTTCCTTGGTCAACCTGATCGTTGACAAGCCCTTGATAAAAGAACTTATACAGAATAAATTTAATTCAAAAGAACTTCACAGTGAGCTGTTAAAATTATTTTTACCCGAAAACCGAGCGGGAATAAAGTCAGGATTTATTGAGTTACAATCACTTATGGGTGATGCGGGCGCGTCTCAGCGCGCAGCTGCATTGATGGTCAAAAAAATAAGTGATTAAAAATTTTTGTAATATTAAAAATTTACTACATTTGTGTTATCGAGCTGCCAAAAGCAGTTCGTTTGAGACACTATATCTACACACTAAGGTCATTGTTCAACACTAGCTGTATGCACTCTTGCAACAGGGTACACATCGCATGTCTTGCGCTCATCTCTTTTCCATCCACTTCACTGTATTTCTCTGTAAACTAAATTCCTGGTGCGTCATCACCAGGGTTCCTAACTTTTTGTTTTTGTACTCCGGCCAGTTTGGTTTGCCCCATGCTGGGCCTGGAAATGCTTTGCCCTAAATGCATTTGGCACTACTTGTACAGTGCGAAATGCTGGTTTTCAAATGCTTAAATTTTAGCATTCTAACTAAATGGTTTGGCTTTTGTATTGCTTTGAGCGGTTGGTAACCGCTTGATACCCAAAAACTTTTTGCTGTTTTTCTGCGCTTGCCGCAGTGCTTAACCGCACTGACGACCCGGCACTCCTCTGCCTTTAATGCTGTGCATTCTCAGGAGGTAATTGCGCGGACAAAAAACGTAAACATGTTGTTTAATCGCATTATCAAACACTAAAATATTTTTACTATGAAACACATTGCAATTTCTCAGCGCAAGCGCACCACTGAAAGCTTTTTGTTGTTTGCTTTGGCCCTTTTGGGAGGTATTGGATTGTTTGTTTGTATGGGGATTTAAGAGTTTGTTTCTGTCCCTTGCACACGATTTTATAGGAGAGTGTAAAATCGTGTGTCCCCAAAACTCAAAACTGCAATTTCAAAACACACTTTTGCCGGATAATTCGTTAATTTGCATTATCCTAAGGGGTAATAAAAAATAAGTGTTTCATTTTGCCAAAGGAATAGATGAGTAAACGGTTCATTTTAAGTTTCTTATCTAATCCTTTGGCTCAAAGAAAATGAACACTTATTTTTGCCCCACTGCTAATGGTAATATCTATTTTTAAACGAAACAGCTATGAAAGAAGTAAAGTCCCTGGTAGCACGTTCGGCTTTCGGTGTATGCAGTTATGTTGGCCAAAAGATGGGCTTATCGCCAGATCGGGTAAGATTGTATTTTATTTATTCCTCTTTTGTCACTTTGGGTTCACCAATCATTGTGTACCTGGTGATGGCTTTTTGGCTCAATGTCAAAAAATACATCAAGGCAGGCCGCAACATGCTTTGGTCTTAGCGCATCTCCTTTTTTGAATCAAAAGGAGGGCAACAACATCATAATTCACTCATCTTTATTATCTGGGTAAACTCATCTGGCGTCAGTGGCATCACCGAAAGGCGGCTCTGGCGGATGAGGGCAATATTGGCCAATTCAGGGGTAGCTTTGATCTCTTTGAGGGAAATGGCGCGTTTGAGTCGGCGTACCGGAACCACTTCCACTACCGACCAATCGCCAGTTTCTGCGGTTGGATCTGGGTAATGTTCTTTGGCGACCTGGCAAATCCCGACGATTTCCATGCCGATGTTGCTGTGGTAAAAAAACACCTGATCTCCTTCCTTCATCGCACGCAGGTTGTTGCGCGCGCCATAGTTGCGTACGCCATCCCACATGCCGCGGCCAGTAGTTTCCAATTCATCGTAGCTGTAAGCGTCGGGTTCTGATTTGACAAGCCAAAAATTCATAGTCGTGTTTTTTGCGGGTGCAAGTTAAAAACATTGGGGATTGATTTGGGTTTTGAGTTTTGGATTTAATTTTTCTTACTCCTTACAGATCTTGCTTCTACATTAAATTGTTTTCTTTAAAAACGCTAATTTTGCGTAACACGAACATTCCCTGAAATGAACGAAATATTAAGCGCCCGCCTCGAAATAATTGGGGCATTCATTGGCATCTTGTTGTTAACTGCTTTGGTTGCCTACATCATGGACGGCGTATCCAAACGCTTTATTGAGAAAGCGACCAAACTGATCAAAGGCGACCCCATTCACTATTTTTTTCTGCGGCATTTTTTATCTGGATTGATCTATGTAATCGGCATCAGTTGGGCCATTTCTTCCGTGCCCAGTCTAAAAGCGCTTGCCAGTTCCTTATTGGGTGCAGCAGGGATATTGGCGATCGCCATTGGTTTGGCTTCTCAGAACGCTTTGTCCAATGTGGTGAGTGGCATTTTTATCGTCATTTTTAAGCCTTTTAGCATCAACGATCGTTTGCGCATCCACGACAACACCATGACGGGGGTTGTAGAAGACATCACCCTGCGGCACACGGTAATTCGCGATTTTGAAAACCGCCGCATCATCATTCCCAATTCGGTCATCAACCAGGAGGTCATTGTCAATGCCGACTTTGGGGATGATAAAATTTGCAAATGGTTCGAGATTTCTGTGGATACCCATACGGATATAGATCTGGCCAAAGCCATTCTGTTTGAAGAAGCACTCAATCACCCTTTGCGCATCGATACCCGCAAACCAGAAGACATTGAAAATGGAAAACCCGAAGTAACCGTACGGGTACTCCGGGTAGATGAATACGGCATTCGTTTCCGGGCCTGGATTTGGGCCAAAAACTCTGCGGATGCCTTCGTGATCTCTTGCGATATGTACGAGTCGGTGAAAAAACGTTTTGATCAGGCGGGTATTGAAGTACCCCAGGTGCCGAGGTTTAATTTGCCAGATACTGAAGAGCCGATGTAGCTTTATTGTAAACCTAGACTCAGTAGCCAAACCAACAATTGAGCCGCAATCCCCATTGCTGCGGTGACTGGGGTGTAAAGCCGGTACAACGTATCTGATCTTAAGTTCGAGAAAGTAGCAATCACCCAAAAATAAGCATCATTGGCGTGCGAAACCACCATAGAACCTGCGCCCAAAGACAACACGGCCAGGGTGCGTCCCCATTCACTATCCAACCCCAATCCAGCCAAGGACGGTGCTACAATGCTTGCTGCGGTAATCACCGCCACCGTGGATGAGCCTTGCGCCGTTTTTAGAATTGCAGCCAAAAGAAAAGGAAAAAACAAACCCAAATGCCAATCCATGATGCTGTTGGCTAACCCCGTACTCATCTCTGTTGCTTTCAGCATGGCCCCAAATGTGCCTCCACCTGCAATGATGGCCAGAATTGAGCCCGCTTTTTCGACGCCTTCTCCAAACCATTTCTGAAGTAGGTTAAAATGATCTCGTTTGGGCAAAACCATTGCTGCGAGTACGAGAGCACAGAGCAGAGCTATGACGGGATCGCCCAACAAACTCAATAGTTGTAGCCAATTGCTTTTTGGTGCATCCGGGGCAATTCCCAAAAAAACGATTGACTTTGTACCGATTAAAAATATAGGAAACACAACTGGCAAAAATGCCCGCCAAATGGCCGGCAAATCTTCGTTTTCGTCGAGAATGGCATTGTCGCTCGGCTGCGCAAAATCCTTTGTTTTAGGGCCAAATCGCAAAGCCCAAATGTAGCCCAACCCCGTCAATGGGATCGAAATGCCCATCCCTACCAACATGACCATGCCCAAATCAGCGCCCATTGTAACTGCCGCGGCTGCTATTCCCGGATGGGGAGGTACCAGGCAATGTACGCCGTAAAGAGCAGTCGCCAAACAGATGGTCATCAAGGGCATGCCAAAAGGGGTACGGCGTACCAAGGATTGCTTCAGTCCATTGAGTATGATGAACCCAGAATCGCAAAAGATGGGCAATCCCACCAGAAAACCAGTCATTGACAAGGCTGCGGGGGCTCGATTCTCGCCCACCAGGCCAAGAATGAAATTGGCCATGCGCAATGTTGCTTTACTGCGTTCCAGCAATACCCCCAAGACTGTCCCGAGAATAATGACCAGACCAATCTTTTTCATGGTCTCGCCAAAGCCTTCCTTTAGCGTATCCACAATTTTGTCCAGCGGCATTCCAGAAACCAGACCCAACAACAGCGCTACCAAAAACAGTACCAGGAAGGGATGCATGCGCCAGCGGGCAGTACACCACACAATCAATCCAACACTTCCGAGCAAAAGACCAAACAACCACAGTGTAGACATAGACTTTAGGGATAATCAGGTTTAATGACTTGTTCAAAAATAATTCGATTTTTGAATCAAAAATCAAAAATATTTTCTTGTTTCTCCTGAGTTTCTCAAATGATTCTCTATTTTTACTTCAATAATACAACCTGCTTTGGAAAACGCCAACACAAACAATTATCAACCAGATGAAATCGATCATGTCATTCTGCAAACTTTGCAGGAAGACGGTCGAAAATCTTTTTCCGACCTTGCCAAAGATATGGGCATGGCCGTGAGTACCATCAGCAAGCGCTACATGAATCTGGTCGAATGTGGCATCCTGACCATCGTTGGCCGTGTTGAACCCGAACGGGTGGGCCTCAATGCCTACGCCGCCATTCAGGTACAAGTAGATACTGTTGCCAACGTAGAGCGGGTAGCCAAAGAGCTTCAAGCCATGCCCGAAGTCTGTTTCCTCGCCCTGCGTACCGGAGATTTTCAATTGGAAATCAACGTCATGTGTCGCGACAACACCCACCTGATGGAAATCCTGCGCAACAACATGGACAAAATCAACCACGTCCGCAAATACGAAATCAACATGTACCTGAAAGTCTACAAATGGGGAAGATCGGCAGTGAAGAAAAATGAAGCATCCAACCTGCCTCAAAAAAGACAAAATTCCACCCAATAATCCCTTTTCGCTCCATCCCTCCGCCAACCCACGACTTCAGTCGTGGGAGGCCACCCACAGTCCCACCCCACGAATTTATTCGTGGAAAAAAAACACGAATGTGGGAAACCACCACGAACGTGGGAAACCACCAAAAAAACAAGCACTCATGCCAAAATTCTTCAAATCTTTAAACCCCTACACCCAGGAAATCATCGGCGAATACATGGAAGCCAGCGAGGTCGAACTCGAAGTCAAACTGGAATGGGCACAAAATGCGCAACGCGATTGGGCAAAGCGCAGTTTCGCGGAAAGAGCTACCTGCTTTGAGCATTTAGCGCAATACCTACGCGAGCACAAAACCGAATTGGCCTTGCTGATGACCCAGGAAATGGGCAAGATATTGCCAGAAGCCCTCGGCGAAATCGAAAAATGTGCGGGGCAATGCTCCCATTACGCCCAACATGCCGAAGCTTTGTTGCAGGCTGAGAACATCCCTACCGATGCCACAACCTACAGCGGAGTGAGTTACGAACCCATCGGCATCATCATGGCCAGTATGCCCTGGAATTTCCCGTTTTGGCAAGTGTTTCGCTATGGCGTTCCGGCCTTGATGGCAGGCAATGTCACCTTACTGAAGCATGCTCCCAATGTATTTGGTTGCGCTTTGGCCATCGAAAGGGGCTTTCGGGCAGCAGGTTTTCCTGAAGGTGTATTCCAAGCCATCATTGCCGATGTGGATGCGGTACAGCGCCTCGTAGCCGACGATCGGGTAGGCATGGTGACCCTCACCGGCAGCGAACGGGCAGGTGCCTCGGTTGCCGCATTGGCCGGCAGCCACCTCAAAAAATCAGTACTCGAACTTGGAGGCAGCGATGCCCTGATCGTGCTTCCTGATGCTGATCTGGACAAAGCCGCTGCTGCCGCCGTCCAATCCCGCATGATGAATGCCGGACAAGTGTGCATTGCCGCCAAACGTTTTTTGGTACACCAGGACGTCAAAGCAGCCTTTACCGAGAAAATTCTGACCTTAATTCAAGGCTTAACCCAAGGTGATCCCCTGGATGCTGGCACCAAAATGGGCCCCTTAGCCCGCATCGACCTTGCCGAAGGACTGGAACGCCAACTCCACAAAGCACTTGCCCAAGGAGCAACCCTACTCTGTGGCGGCAAACGCGATGGCTGCAACTTTCAGCCCACCTTACTCGACAATGTCAGCCCGGATTCGGTGGTTTTTAAGGAAGAAACCTTCGGCCCACTGGCTGCCATTGCAACTTTTGCTTCGGAAGAAGAAGCCATTCAATTGGCCAATGCTTCCCGCTATGGCCTGAGCGCCGCCATCTGGACACAAGACCTCGATAAAGCCAAATCCATTGGCCGCCAACTCGAAGTCGGTAGCGTATTTGTCAACGCAGTGGTGCGTTCCGATTCGCGTTTGCCCATCGGGGGAGTGAAAAAATCTGGCTATGGCCGCGAGCTTTCCGAAGCGGGCATCAAAGAGTTTTGTACGGTGAAAACCCATTACATCAACAGCTAATTACATCAACAGCTAAAAAACTACTAAAGGATGACATCCGCAGAACTAATGGAACGCCGCAATCGCGTGCTGCCCAAAGCCATGTTTACGACCTCCACGCTCAATGCAGCTTCTGCCAAGGGCGCTGTTTTTTTTGACGCTGAAGGCAAAGAATACATCGATTTCAGTGGAGGCATTGGTGTTCTCAATGCCGGCCATTGCCCCGTTCCTGTCAGTGAGGCCATCGCCAAGCAAGCCCATACGCTGATGCATACGTTTTTCAACGTACTCACCCATGAGCCTTATGTGCTATTGGCCGAAAAGTTGGTGGAGATTTTGCCCCACGGCGATGAGACCAAGGTCATGTTTGTCAGCAGTGGTGCTGAAGCGGTTGAAAACGCAGTGAAAATCGCCCGTCAGGCAACAGGCCGACAAGGCATCATTTGCTACACTGGAGGGTTTCATGGCCGGACATTGATGGGCATGAGTTTGACCTCCAAAGTGAGTTACAAAACCGGTTGCGGGCCTTTTGCACCCGAAATTTACCGCTTGCCATTTCCGGATTATTACCACAATGGCCACGGCCAGGATTTCGATGCTTTTGTGGAACAAGAACTGGAAAACTTTAAAAAATACCTGAGTACGGTTGTTGCACCCGACAATGTTGCTGCGGTGATTGTAGAACCCGTTCAGGGCGAGGGTGGATTTTATGTCACCCCGCTGCGCTATCTCCAAGGCTTGCGCGAAATCTGCGACCAACACGGCATTTTGTTGATTTTGGACGAAGTCCAATCTGGCTTTGGCCGTACCGGAAAGTGGGCAGCTTATGAGCATTACGGAGTGATCCCGGATATTTCCACTTGGGCAAAATCTTTGGGTTCAGGTATTCCGATTGCGGCAGTGATGGGCAAAGCGGAAGTAATGGACAAGGCATTGCCGGGTACTTTAGGGGGCACTTATGCGGGCAATCCCGTAGCTTGTGCCGGCGCACTGGCCTCGATTGAATACATGCAAGAAATCGACATCAACCAAAAAGGAGCACGAATTGGCCAAACCTTGTTGAGTTTTTTCACTGATCTTCAAAAAGAATGTGCTGCAATTGGGGATGTGCGTGGCCTGGGCGCAATGGTGGCCATTGAATTGGTGAAAAACCAAAATCCGAACTTGCCCGATGCAGAATTGACCAAACAGTTGGTCACCACTTGCCTTTCTCGTGGACTGTTTTTGATCAGCGCAGGCGTATATGGCAATGTGATCCGCGTACTTTGCCCACTGGTGATCAGCGAGGAAATGCTAATGAAAGGATTGGCGATCTTGCGGGAGGAATTGCTGCAATTGTGTGCATAAGTTTTTAGATTTGAGTTTCTGACCAAAACTGAACCCCCAAAGCGCAATAAACATGCAAAAAAACCACATCAACGGCAATTGGCTGGATGCCATCAACGAGGGAATCTGGGCCGTGGTCAACCCGGCAACGGAAGAAGTGATCGCCAGTGTTCCTTTTGGCGGCACCGCCGATGTTCAGGTGGCGATCGATGCCGCAACAATGGCTTTTCCTGCCTGGAAAAGCACCAATGCCTGGCAACGCGCAGAGGTGCTGAAAAAAGTTGCCGATTTGATGCGGGTGCGCAGCAAGGAGCTGGCCCAAATTACCATTTCTGAAGCGGGCAAGCCGATGCCGGAAGCAGTTGGAGAATGGGTGGTGGCAGCCCAGTTTTTTGAGTGGTACGCCGAAGAGGCCAAACGCAACTACGGACGAACCATTCCCGCCAGTCGCAACAACAAACGCATGTCGGTAATCTCCCAACCCATCGGCGTAGTTGGGATCATCACCGCCTGGAATTTTCCGGTCTGGAACCTTTGTCGGGTATGGGCTGCTGCACTGGCTGCGGGTTGTACCATCGTGGCCAAACCCAGTGAATATACCCCACTCACTGCGATGGCACTGATGGAATTGTTGATTGAAGCCGGATTGCCAGCTGGTGTAGCCAATCTCGTTTTGGGCAATGCTTCCGAAATTGGCGAAGCACTTTTGGATCGTCCCGAAGTGCGCAAGATCCATTTTGTAGGCAGTACCCGCGTAGGTAAATTGCTCTTGGAAGGAGCCTCGCGCACCAACACCAAGCTCTCGCTGGAATTGGGCGGCAATGCCCCGTGTTTGATTTTTCCAGATGTCAATCTTGAGGCGGTTGCCCAAAGTGCGGCCATTGCCAAATCGCGGAACTGCGGTCAGGTCTGTGTTTCTCCCCAACGCTTTTTGGTGCACCAGGCCATTTATGCTGCGTTTGTTGAGCGGGTCAGTTTTTACCTGTCCCAATTGACAATCGGGCGTGGCGATGACAGCAATACCCAAATTGGCCCACTGATCAATGCCCGCCAGCGGGAACAAGTGGAACAAGTGGTACAAAACAGCATTCAACAAGGGGCTCGGTTGAGTACGGGAGGCCATCGTCCCACTCAATTCAGCAAAGGCTATTTTTACGCGCCAACGGTACTCTCTGAGGTAAGCCCCACTTACGATATTTTCCGCAAGGAAGTTTTTGGCCCGGTGATGGGTGTTACGCCATTTTCAAATACCGATGAAGCCATTGCACTGGCAAATGATACCGAGTACGGTTTGGCCAGCTACCTTTGGACCAATGACCTGCGCACCTCGATAAAAGTTTCCGAGGCACTGGAGTTTGGCATTGTAGGCATCAATGAATGGGCTGCCCATGCCACCGAAGCCCCCTTTGGTGGTTGGAAACAAAGTGGACTCGGCTACGAGTGTGGCGAAGAAGGACTTCAGGAATATTTGGAGAAAAAGCTGATCAGTATCGGTGACCTGTAAATACAACCCCGCAAAGTCATAATACATGGAGTACGGTGCCCTTTGTCTGATTCCACCCCTCGTGGTGATCGTTTTGGCCATCTTTATCCGGCGGGCTTTCGAGCCGCTGTTGATCGGCTGTCTGGTTGGTTTTGTCCTCATCAAACCTTCCGAATTTCCGGGTAATTTTATCGATGCGTTGGTGGCCACCATGCGCGATGAAACCATGGCCTGGATCATTTTGGTGTGTGGCCTTTATGGATCATTGATTCACTTGATCATTCAATCGGGCGGGGTATTCGCATTTGGGCAGTACGTGTTGAAGTATGTCAAAACCCGGCGCAGTGCCTTGTTGGTGACCTGGTTGCTGGGCTTGTTTATTTTTGTGGATGACTACATGAGCGCCCTGGCTTCGGGGGTTACCATGCGCAAAATCACCGACAACTACCGGATCTCCCGCGAAATGCTGGCTTTGCAGGTCAATGCCATGGCCGCTCCCATTTGTGTGCTGATCCCCATGACGACCTGGAGCATCTATGTGAGCAAACTTTTGGAAGAAAACAAAGTGGTGCAGGCGGGTGGTGGATTCGCTGGTTTTTTCCACCTCATTCCTTATATGTTTTACGCCTGGGTGGTGGTGATCATCGCCCTGTTGCTGGCATTGGGTAAGTTTCCACTGTTGGGAAAACTCAAACGGGCCGAAACCCGCGCTCTGGAAACCGGGGTGTTGGCGCCACCCAAATCCATTTTGAGTAAAACCGACGAAAACGTACTCAGGGTTCCTGGGGCCAAACCCCGTTATTTTTTCTTGCCCCTGATTGTATTGATTGCTGCGACCTTGATTTTGGACAAAGATGCCCTCAAAGGCGTGATGGTCGGCGTGGCGTTTACTTTTTTTTACTACTGGTGGAGCGGCTTGATGAGCTTCGATGCCATTACCGACGGCATTTTTGAAGGATTTCAAAGTATGGTTTTTGCCCTGGCCATTCTGACCATGTCGTACGTGCTTAAACGAGTGGGCGATGAGATGGGGCTGACTCCTTTTGTAATCGACAATGTCAAAGGCGTTTTGACCAAGGGAATGTTGCCCATGGTGATCTTCCTGGTTTTGAGTTTTATATCTTACACTACCGCATCTTCCTGGGGCGTGTATGCCGTGGCAATCCCGATCGTAGTACCATTGGCACAGGCTCTGGATGCCAATATGTGGGCCACACTAGCGGCTGTAATTTCGGCGGGAGCTTTTGGTTCGCATTCCAGTTTTTACTCGGATGTTACTGTGCTTACTTCTACCAGTACGGAATGCAATAACATGGAACTATCCTTTGCGGCATTGCCTTACAATTTAATTGCGGTAGGTTTGGCGGCGGTGTTGTTTTTGTTTTTTGCGTAAGGGGCGATAAAAAAATGAACATTTATTTTTGCCCCACTAATAAATTGATTCCCCATGTACCAAAAAGAACTTGAAAACGGCATCATTCTTCAGCAGACCCAACAGCAGCATGCCAAAGCTTTGGATACCTTGCAACGCATCGTTTTTCCCACCCTGGCCGATGAAGAACGCATGTCTGAACGCCATTACTTGCACCATTTGACCGTTTTTCCCGCAGGGCAATTGGTGCTGCTAGATGGCGAGCAGGTGATCGGTATGACCAGTTCGATTCGGTACCACTTTAGCCTGGAAGACCATACTTTTTTGGATGTTTCGGACAATTTGTGGTTCAATACCCATGAGCCGGAGGGCGATTGGTTGTACGGCATGGACATGGGAGTGCATCCCGATTACCGGGGGCGAGGTCTAGCCAGAGAGATGTACCGTGCTCGACAGGAAATTTGTCGACAAATGGGACTCAAAGGCCAAATCATTGTGGGTATGCCCAATGGTTATGCCCAATACGCAGCCACAATGGGCCTGGAAGAATACTTTCAGCTAGTAGTGACTGGAGAAATTTACGACCCCACGGTAAGTACCCAAATGCGCATGGGGGCCGAGCCCCAAAAATTGATTCACGATTACCTCGATGACTCCCAGTGTGGCAATGGCGGGGTTTTGATGATTTTGAGTGTAGATAAAAAAGTCTGATCAACATATGGAAACCAAAACCAAAAACAGCGCCAAGCCCAGCATTCAGCTCTTGACCGCGATACCTGGCCCCAAAGGTCAGGAAATATTGGCCCGCCGGGCAGCAGCTTTGCCAGCTGGAGCTGCCAGGTCTACGGATGTGGTAGTTGCTTCTGCACGAGGTGCCGTAGTCAAAGACGTGGATGGCAATACCCTGCTGGATTTTGCTGGAGGCATCGGCATGATCAACGTGGGACATTCTCCCGCCAATGTGGTCAATGCGGTAAAGCGACAATTGGACAAATTCATCCATACTTGCCAGATTGTGACCACCATGGAAGCGCCAATCCAATTGGCCGAATTGCTCAATCGGATTGCTCCGGGTGATTTTACCAAAAAAACCTTGTTGTGCAATTCTGGTTCGGAAGCCGTTGAAAATGCGGTCAACATCGCCAAATACTACACCCAACGCCCAGCAGTGATCGTGTTTGAAGGGGCCTACCACGGACGTACCCATCTGACGCTCAGTTTGACCAGCAAGTACAACTTGTTCAAAAAAGGATTTGGCTCCATGGCGAGCGACATTTATCGCCTGCCTGCGCCCAACATGTACCGGATTCCAGAGGGCATGAGTGCTCCCAAATACTTGGATTACTGCCTGGCTCGCCTCGACGAAGCCCTGATCTCACAGGTCGATCCTGCGGCTGTGGCGGCCATTTTGATTGAGCCCGTGCTGGGAGAGGGCGGCTTTATTCCTATCCCTGCTCCTTTTTTGCAAAAGCTGCGCGACATCGCAGATCAGCACGGTATTGTGTTGATTTTTGATGAAATCCAGTGCGGCATGGGGCGTACTGGCAAACTTTGGGCTTGCGAGCATGCTGGAGTTGTACCAGATATGATCACCACCGCCAAAAGCATGGGTGCTGGAATGCCGATTGCCGCGCTGATCGGCAAAGCCGAAATCATGGATTCCCCGCATCCGGGTGGAATAGGTGGAACTTATGGGGGTAGCCCGGTTGCTTGTGTAGCGGCAATTGAAGCGGTAAAAACCATCATCAGTTCTGGTTTTCAACAAAAAACGGAAAGGGTAGGGGAGCAGATGCGCCGCACCATGGAGGCCTGGAAAAAGAAATACCCACTGGTAGGTGATGTACGTGGCCTGGGTGCCATGCGCCTGGTGGAATTTGTCAAAGACCGCCAAAGCAAAACCCCCGATCCTGAATTGACCCTCGAAATCATCAAGGATGCCACGGCACACGGCATCTTGCTGATCCGGGCAGGTTTGTACTCCAATTGCATCCGCTTGTTGCCGCCATTGGTCATCACGCGCAATCAACTGGCGGAAGGCTTGCTGGTGCTGGAAGATGCGATCAGAAGGGCGCACGAGAAGCGGGGGCTTTAGTGATTAACTCACATTACACATTTTAACCGCAGAGTAAAGAAGTTGACGCAGAGTTTCGCAGAGTTTTTCAGTGCTTAGGAGTTTGCCACCTGCGGTGGCTGGAGATCATTCTCCAAAAGGATTTTGCTTCAATCAAGTATACTGCTGGGACTTGATTGAAGCAACGAACCAACCTTCAATAGCTGAGACCTCCGCGGCCTCTCCGCACCGAAGGTGCTACTAAAAAACTCCGCGGAACTCTGCGTCAACTTCTTTACTCTGCGGTTATAATGTCCGCAGTATGTCAATATTTTGGCGCAGCTAAAATCCATCTTTTTTTTCAAGTAAATAAGACTCTTCGTTCCCGAGGAACGGTTTCAAAATAAAGTAACAATTTGACTGAACTATGTACAAACTCTGCATCATTTTCGCCTATTGCCTCGGCATCAGTTTTGCCTTGCAGGCAGCAAAAGTCGACACCATTGAAATCAACAGCAGCTACCTGCAAAAGAAAGTAAAAATTGCGGTGGTAACGCCCAAAAGCTACCAAGCCGGGCAAACCCGCTATCCCACACTGTATCTTCTGCACGGTGGCTACGGCAAATTCAGCGATTGGCTGCTGAGTACGCCCGACAAAAGCCTGGTACACCGCTTGTGCGATGAATACAACCTCATTTTTGTCCTGCCCGATGGGGGAATTGGCGGGTATTACCTGGACAGTCCCATCAATCCAAGCAGCCAGTACGAAAGCTTCATCATCAAGGAAGTCATCCCTAAAGTAGATGCCACTTACCGCAGCATCAACGACCGCAAATCACGCGTCATCTCGGGCTTGAGCATGGGTGGTCACGGGGCCTTGTACCTGTCTACCCGCAACCCAGAGTTGTTTTGCGCAGTTGGCAGCATGAGTGGTGCGGTAGACATCAACACGGATCACTGGAATGTACCGCCAGAGCGCCGCAAAGCCATTGCTGAGCGTCAGGCCAATATCTGGCCTTCCAAGCAGGATAAACCGGAGTTTTACCTGAATAATTCGGTTGTTTCCATGACGGAGAAAATGAAAACCAACGGACTGGCCATGATTTTTGATTGTGGCGTAGACGATTTTTTGATTGAACCAAACCGGGAATTGCACCGTCGTCTGCTGTACAACCAGACCCCCCACGAATACACCGAGCGACCCGGCGCACATACCTGGGAATATTGGCAAAACTCCTTGCCTGTGCATTTGATGTTTTTTAAAAAGGTGTTGGGGATTTAAGTTTTGAGTCGTAAGCCCATACATTTTTGCACATTCCAAGTAATATTGTGTGGGCTTAAAACTCAAAACCCAAAACTCAAAACCTATGACTGGTTCTCGCCGTTTTCGCAAAGCCTACCACGTTGCCGCCCTGGTTATGCTCAGCTACATCTTTTTGATGCTGGGTAAGCGCATTTTTGGACAGCGCTACTATGATTTGCGCATCGAAAAACTGCACGTGCGCAATGCCGAGCGGGTCAAGCGGGCCATTCTGAAACTGAATGGCTTGTTCATCAAGATTGGACAGATGTTGTCCATCCTCAGCAATTTTTTGCCCGAGACTTTTCAAAAGCCACTAGAGGAGCTTCAAGATAAAATTCCGGCTCGCCCTTATGCCGAAGTGCGCGAGCGCATCATCCAGGAATTGGGCAAAGCACCGGAAGAATTGTTTACCCGATTTGACCAAGAACCCCTGGCCGCAGCTTCTATCGGGCAAGCCCACCGCGCCCAACTCAAAGATGGAACCGAAGTAGTGGTCAAGGTGCAGCACATGGGCATCGAGTCTACCGCCCGCATCGATTTGGAGATCATCCGCCGCTTGATCCAGGTCAGCGCCTGGTTTTATAGTGTAAAGGGCATGGATTATGTGTACACCCAGGTCAAGTTGATGATTGAAGAAGAACTCGATTTTGTGAAAGAGGCCGCTGCAATGGTGAAAATCCGCGTCAACTTGCAAGCAGAGCCAGGCCTGAGCATCCCCGAAATACACCCCCAATACTCGGCTACCCGCGTCATGACAAGCACCTGGTACGATGGGGTCAAAATTTCCAACCTGGAGCAAATCGATGCATGGGGACT
>Ga0247832_1001743_pt1 | contig 36464 bp, 33 predicted proteins | sample LaCruzMarch2015__10_FD_192407 | JGI IMG/M metagenome (GOLD analysis project Ga0247832, IMG submission 192407) | Freshwater microbial communities from meromictic Lake La Cruz, Castile-La Mancha, Spain - LaCruzMarch2015_4m | ecosystem: Environmental > Aquatic > Freshwater > Lake | place: Spain... | reverse complement strand
AAGTCAATGTTTTGGGTACTAAAATTATAGCTGACCTTTGTAGCCAATACAAAGTTGAGAAAATGGTGTTTGTGTCAACAGATAAAGCCGTGAACCCAACCAATGTAATGGGTGCTTCGAAACGCGCTGCTGAAATGTATGTACAAAGTAAAAATGCAGTTTCGAAAACAAATTATATAACCACACGGTTTGGTAATGTATTGGGATCTAATGGTTCAGTAATTCCTTTGTTTAAAAAACAAATTGAAGCTGGAGGGCCATTGACTGTGACTCATCCCGAAATTACTCGTTATTTCATGACTATACCTGAAGCTTGTCAGTTGGTGTTAGAAGCCTCTACAATAGGTGAAGGGGGTGAAATATTTGTATTTGACATGGGCGAATCGGTTAAAATCAAAGATTTGGCCGACAAAATGATTCGACTCTCAGGTTTGATACCAGGTAAAGATATTCAGATTCAATACACTGGATTGAGACCAGGCGAAAAACTGTATGAGGAATTGCTCAATGAAGCTGAGTCTGTCATGCCTACACATCATGAAAAAATCATGATTGGTAAAGTGAATACACAGAGTTTCCGCGATGTTAATTTTATGCTCAATAATCTTCAAGAAATCATCGACATAGCCGCTGGCGAAAATGCCCTAGTTAGCTGTCTCAAACAACTCGTACCCGAATATAAAAGCCAAAACTCTAGATTTGAGAAGTTGGATTTTAATGAGAAGTAGATTTGGAGATGGAAGATTTGAGATGGGAGATATGAGATATGAGATGTGAGAGTTGAGGGTTGGAATTTGAAAATTATTAATTAGTACATCAATACAATTAGCTAGCAGATTTAAAGCGTATCGCAGATTTAATCATCACGTCACTGGGAGGCACAAAGCAATCCTAAAATTGAGATATGAGATGTGAGAGTTGGAAGTTGAGAGTTATTTGTTAGTCCGTTAATAATTCACAAAGCAGATTTAATGCGTATCGCTTTTCTAACCATCGTGTCACTGCGAGGGAAGAAGGAGTCTTTAAGCATAAAGCCAAGTAAGCGTGAAGCCTTCCCTTTCCTTTGGAGGTGGACCAAGGGTGAGGCTATTAGCAATTCGTATTGGAACTTAAGAACTTTAATAGACAATACCACAATAATAACAAGGGTAAAAATGGCTAACAATAAATTTTGACTATATTTGTGCATCAAATCAAATGAATGTTATCAACCTTAAAAATTAACATGATTTACTTATTGGGCATGCTTTGGCTTGCCTTAATGGGTTCATGTGCGAAACAGCAAGATTACGTCTATTTTCAACGTCAAGCCAATGACTCTATATTGAGACAACAGGCAAAACCTATAGCGCCAGTATTGCGACCGGGTGACATTGTTTCAATTACTGTTACTGCTATCGACCCTGATGTTGTAAAGCCATTTAATATGGGTGGTGGATTGGCTACGGCTGGTGGAAATGGTGCTGCAGTTGGGGCTAGTAGCTTTCACGGCTATTTGATAGATGATAAGGGTCAAGTGGAATTTCCAGTTTTAGGAAGTGTCAATTTAGATGGTTTGACCCGAGTAAAAGCGGTGGCTTTGCTTCGCGAGAAAATTAAACCGTATGTCAATAATCCTATTGTGGATTTGAAAATCTTGAACAATAAAATATCGATTTTAGGTGAGGTGAGATCACCAGGTGTTTATCCAATTACGAATGAACAAATGACTTTGACAGAGGCTATTGCTATGTCAGGAGATTTGTTGATATCTGGCGTGCGTAAAAATGTGTTGGTCATCCGTGAAGTGAATGGTGTGAAAACCGAAACGCGTGTTGATTTGACTTCACGTACCATGTTTGAATCGCCAGTGTATTATTTGCAAAACAATGATATCATTTATATCCAACCTACAAAAGCACGAATAGCTTCTGCTGGGCAAGGTTTGCAATATACTTCCATTGCAGTAAGCTCTCTGGGCTTAATATTTAATATACTCAATTTAATTATTCGTTAATCTTGCACATGGAATTCGAACAAGAACACTATCAGCAATTGGATGGGCCTGAGGAATCTGGCGTAGATATAAAAGCTATTATAGGTCAATTTCTTCGTCATTGGTATTGGTTTGTTTTGGCCATTATCGTCTCACTTGGTGGGGCTTATTTGTATTTGCGTTACCAAAAGCCTATTTATGTTGTAAAATCGACTGTCTTAATTAAGGACGAGAAGAAAGGCGCAGGGGTGTCGGAATTGTCGGCTTTTCAGGATTTGGGATTGATGAAAGGTGGAAGCAGTATAGATAACGAAATTGAAATATATAAATCGCGATCCTTGATGATGCGTGTCATTAAAGCATTAAATTTGCAAGTGAGTTACTTAACAAAAGGTAAAGTTGTAACCAACGATTTGTACGAAAAATCACCTTTGAAGATTAGCTTATTGGGCGATCCAAATCAAACGTTTGAGATGAATGCACAATGTATCATTACCATTGTTTCACCATCGGAATTTACACTTAAAAATACAAGCAATGCCAAACGATATGCTTATGGCAGCACTGTAGATTGTAATTTGGGTAAAATAAAAGTAGATGCAACACCATACTTAACACAAGAATGGTTTGAAAAAGATATTATATTGAATGTCAGTTCAATGGATATAATGGTTGATCACTTTTTGGGTGCATTGACCGTGAAGCCAATCAATAAAACATCCAATGTCATCGAACTATCTATAACGGATGGCAATGTACAACGTGGAAGTGATGTATTGAATAATTTATTGACACAACACAATGAAGATGCGATTGAGGATAAGAATCAGATTTCAAAAAATACAGCAGACTTCATCAATGAACGATTGAACTACATCACCACTGAATTGAGTGATGTAGAAAATGATGCTCAAAGTTTTAAGCAACGCAATAATTTGGTGGATGTACAAACAGATGCACAAATATATTTAGAATCTGATAAACAAGCGGAAGATCGTTTGATACAGGCACGTACGCAATTGAAGTTGGCCGACTATATGTATAACTACATCATGCAGCACAATAATAGCACTGATTTGATACCGGCCAATTTGGGCATTGCAGATCCGTCTACAGCTAGTAATACTGCCACATACAATGCTTTGGTGTTGGAGCGAAATCGCGTATTGAAAAGCTCAAGTGAATTGAATCCTGTAGTAGAAAATATGGATGGTCAAATTACTAGTTTAAAGCAAAGTTTGGTTACGAGTATTTCAAATTATAGATCATCACTTCAAATACAAAGTAATGACTTGTCGCGACAAGCGGGTGCATACAAATCCAAAGTTTCCTCGGTGCCACGCTATGCACGTCAATACAATTCAATTGAACGTCAACAAAAAATAAAAGAGTCCTTGTATTTGTATTTGCTTCAAAAAAGAGAAGAGACCAATATCTCATTGGCAGTAACAGTTGCGAATGCAAAAACCATTGATGAAGCTTATTCAAATGGTTTACCTATATCGCCAAATCGAAAAAATATTTACTTGATAGCATGGGCCCTAGGTTTATTTTTGCCAGCAGCATTAATATATTTACGAGGCTTCTTGGATACAAAAGTGCATACTCCGCGTGACATTGAAAAATACAATTTGCCTTATTTAGGGGACTTGCCTCTTGTTGATACTGAAGATAAATTAGTGGTTTTTAAAGGAGAATCTACTTCTGTGGCCGAATCGTTTAGGCATTTGCGTACAAACTTAGACTTTATGGTCAGTCAGGCCAAAACCAAAAGCCGGGTTATATTTGTCACTTCAACAGTGTCTAAAGAAGGGAAGTCTTTTGTATCGCTTAATTTGGCTTCAACCATCAGTTTGACCAATAAGAAAGTCTTGTTGGTGGGAATGGATTTGCGTGCCCCAAAATTGCTTGAGTATATTGGACTAGAAGAAAGTATTGGTGTAACGAATTATCTTTCATCGCCCGACCTTACAATTGATGATATCATTCTTAAGAGTCCTTTAAAAATGAGTATTGACATCATGCCTTCTGGTTTAATACCGCCAAATCCAGCAGAATTGTTGCATCACACACGTGTTAAGGAATTGTTTGAAACGCTTCATTCTCGTTATGATTATATTATTGTCGATACGGCACCTGTAGGACTTGTAACTGATACTATGTTGATTTCAGAATATGCAGATGCGGTTTTATATGTTGTTAAAGCACACTTTTTGGATAAGCGCATGCTGAACATTCCTAGCACTTTGTATCGCGAAAAACGTTTACCTAATATGGCTGTAGTTCTCAATGGTTCAAATCCTAAGAAAGGTTATGGCTTCGGATATGGATATGGATATGGCTATGGATATGGATATGGATATGGCTACGGATATGGTAAAGGTTATGGTTACGGCAAGGAAGAAGTGAACAAAAAGTGGTGGGAGAGGATGTTGCGAAGGAGTTAGGTAGAAGATTTGAGATGTTAGATATGAGATTTGAGATGGGAGATTTGAGAGTTGGGGGTTGAAAGTTGAAGGTTGAAGGTTGAAAGTAGATAGTACTTTGTAGAAATAAGTAAGTAGCTAGAAGTTAGCAGTCCTAAAGCGTAAAGTCTTTCTAACCATATTGTCACTGCGAGGCACGAAGCAGTCTTTAAAATTGAGATATGAGATGGGAGTTTGTGACGTCAAATTAATACCAACACCTTAGTAAAAAGCATCTTTAAAATGCATAATTTCTGGTGCTTTGTCTTTTTGCAGGAGTATTGATATGACATCAAATCGAATGTCTTTGTATGTTTTGTCGTATAAATATATCCTTGCTGCTTCTGTCACAGCTTCAATTTTTTTGGGAGAAATGGATTCTTCTGGATGTCCCATTCGATTTGAAGAACGTGTTTTGACTTCGATAAAAATATAAATGTCTCCCAATTGGGCAATAATGTCAATTTCTTTGTGACCAGTGGTCCAATTGAGTTCAAGGATATCATATCCAGATTGCTTTAAAAAGTCAACAGCTAAAGCTTCGCCTTGATTACCTAATGATTTTGTTTTTTTCATTTAGGGTTAAACATACAATATCTTAAAGATTTGATTTGAATCTATGTATTGTTTTTTTTACGGTTTAATCAAATTGTTTTAAATTTACCCCCATTCAAATTCAATTTAGCGTTTTCTAAAGGTCTAAGCATCATTTAACATATACTATGAAGTCACTTATCGCACAATTTCCACAACAACTGACAGAAGCTTTATCAATAGCCCAAAAAACAAAATTTAAACTGTCTAAAAGCAACTTTAATCAAGTTGTCGTCAGTGGTTTAGGAGGTAGTGGTATAGGTGCATCTATTGTGCAAGAATATGTTTTTGATAAGTTGAGTATTCCATTTACCGTAAATAAAAATTATTTTATACCTGCATCAGTCAATAAACAAACCTTGTTTATCGCTTGTTCATACTCAGGTAATACTGAAGAAACACTTATGGCTTTGGATGAAGCCTTAAAGCGTAAAAGCACGATAGTTTGCATTACATCTGGCGGTAAATTGGCTGAGATTGCTACTAAGCATAAATTAGATTTAGTTTTGATTCCTGGTGGTATGCCACCAAGAGCTTGTTTGGGTTATAGTTTGGTCCAATTACTTAATACATTGAAGAAAGCAGGTTTGTTGAAAACAAAATTTGAGCAAGAAATAGCATCTGCTATTGTGATGCTCAACAAAGGCACTAAGAAAATACAAATCTCTGCGGAAAAGGTGGCCCAAGCTTTGCATGGCAAGCAAATAGCAATATATGGTATTGCAGGAAGTGAAGGATTAATGGTCCGATTTAGACAGCAAATCAACGAAAATAGTAAGTCCTTGGCTTGGCACAATGTCATTCCTGAAATGACTCATAACGAAATCGTAGGCTGGAAGGCACCGCATGAGGATATTGCATCTGTATTCTGTTGGCATGTTGGTGATTTTGATCGTAGTATTAAACGCATGGGTATTTTGAAAAAAGTAGTCAAAAATTGTAAATCAACACAGGTTAATATTGAATTGAAAGGGAACTCACATTGGGAGCGTGTCTTTTATTTTATCCATTTAACCGATTGGGTTTCGGTATATTTGGCCGATTTATATCAATTCGATGCGGTGGAAGTAAAAGTTATTGACCATCTTAAAGGCGAAATGTCTAAAAATTAATCTTGTAAATGTCAATAACTTAGTTGAAATTTGCGCTTTATCAAATTAGAACAATGAAAAAACAATATCAATACATCGGACTCGTATCTATTTTAGTGTTAATAACTGCCGTATGGCGTGTATTGAATGCTGAGTTTCACATTTATCATTTAGTGCCTGTAGCTTCGCTCGGTTTGTTGAGTGGTTCAATGTTGCAAGACAAAAAATGGGCTTATGCAATTCCTTTAGCATCTATGTTTTTATCTGATATTGGATTGTCTTTATTTACAAATACACAAGGGTTTTATGGTGTTTCTCAAATTGTCAATTACATTGCTTTAGCTATGGTTACCTTATTGGGTACACAATTGGTGAAACGTAATTTACTCAACATTGCAGGATATTCAGTTGCAGGGTCTTTAGTGTTTTTCTTGGTTTCTAATTTTGGCACATACCTTTCAGGTTACTATGGATATAGCTTTTCAAGCTTAGTTGAATGTTATGCAATGGCTATACCATTTTATAAAAGTGACATGGCTTCAACCTTTTTTATGAATAGCATTTTTGCTGATTTGTTGTTCTCAACTTTTTCCTTTGGTGTCATTTATTTGACTTTGTTGTCCAAAACATCGAAATTAACTTTTAGTAGGGCGAAATAATTTTCCCTACGCTATCATTTGAAAATTGTTCAAATGTATTTTTTATTTGGCGTTTCATTTCGAATCATTTAGTTTTCCTTTACAATGGAGCAAACCTTAAAAAAAATCATTTTATTTGCCTCGGGTGGTGGAAGTAATGCCAATGCAATAGTCAAGGCATTCCAAGACAATCCACGCATAGAGTTTCCATTGATTCTAACCAATAATCCAAAAGCTGGCGTCATTGGCTTGGCACAAACATTTGCTATAGATGTCTTGTTGGTTGATAAAGCACATTTTAATTCAGCTATACTTGTCGATACATTAGATATGCATCAACCTGATTTGTTGGTTTTGGCTGGTTTTTTATGGAAAATTCCCTCACACTTAATTGCACATTATCCCAATAAAATCATTAATATTCATCCGGCATTGCTACCTGCTTATGGTGGCAAAGGAATGTACGGCCATCATGTGCATGAGGCTGTGGTAGCAAACAATGAAACTGAGAGCGGAATTACAATACATATGGTGAATGAACACTATGATGAAGGAACTATTTTATTGCAAAAAAAGGTGGCATTGTTGCCCACAGATGATGCGCAAACTGTGGCATCCAAAGTGCTTGAGCTTGAGCATTTATGGTATGCTAAGGTGATTGATTCCATCTTGTTTTAAGCTTTTATATTTCATTAATTAATTCTATTTGATAAATTAGATGTTTAAACATACATTTGTATTTCAAAACAAAATACAATGACATTTAAACAGAAATCTCAGGAATTACACGACATGATTTTTTCGGGCCAATTGCTCGAAGCATTTGAAAAATTTTATCACAATGACGTGGTGATGCAAGAATTAGGTGAAGAGCCTCGCGTAGGAAAAGACATCAACCGTGAATATGAAAATAAATTCATTGCTATGGTAAAAGATGTACATGGCGCTGGTATTGAAGCTATGGCATCAGATGAAGAAAAAGGCATTGTCATGATCGAGAGTTGGATGGACCTAACCTTTCAAGATGGCAATCGCGTGAAAATGGAACAAGTTGCTGTACAGCGCTGGGAAGGAGATTATATCGTGCATGAAAAGTTTTTTCACAAGTAAAAAAAAATGAATCTAAGGCTACGAAAGTAGCCTTTTTTTATGCCACTTTTTTTCGACTTGCTAAATACACGCCAGTGAAAATTAAAATTCCAGATAGCAATTTGATCCAACTTGCTTCTTCATTTAAAAAAAAGATTGCTATAAGCGCTGCAAACAAAGGTTGGATATAAATGTAAGCCCCTGCAATGGCTGGACTTAAAATTTTTAAAGCGTATATATTCCACAAATACGTAAAGAACGTAACACATATGACAATAAAGAATACAGCTGCAAAATCAGTAGTTTGAAAATTAGACCATGGAATGGCTAAAAAATCTTGGATGCCAAATGGGAATACCATAAAACTACCTAATAAAAATAACCATCGTATGACGATTATTGGTCTGTACTTTGACATTAATGATTTGACCATGACCAAATAAATGGCATAGGATGTTGCGTTGAGTAAAATATAAAAATCACCCAATAATGGATTGGCTGCTACACTGTCTTTGCCAGCCAGTAAAATCAAAATCGCTGCGCCGCAAATACCTAATACAAGTCCAAGGTGATTGGTCAATGTGCGTTTTTCTTTCAGTAAAAACACGGCTAGAATACTAACCAAAATTGGGGTTAACAACATCATCAATGATGCATGAATCGGGGAAGTTAAACTGAGGCCTTTAAAAAATAACAATTGGTTTGCGGCTACGCCAAAAAAAGCACAAGCTATAAGGGTTTTCCAATCCTTTTTTTCAAATTTGGTTTTGAACGCGTTGCCTCCAAAAAATGATAACCAAAACAATATCGTTGCCGACACAACGCGTATGAAAATAAATCCATTGGGTTGGATTAAACTCGGCATGACAGTCTTTGCTACTGTAAATCCTGCACCATAAAACAAGTTGGCACCCAACAAGGCGAGATGTGCTTTGGTACGATCATGATTCATGTGGGCGAAAGTACTAGTTTATAGACTTATTGGAGTGTTGAATTGGTTTAATTTTTGTTGTAAAAATTATTTACCAAATATAGCTTCAACTTGTTTGAATCGATAATCGAAAATTTCATTGAGTTTGGGTGTAACTAAAAATGGTGTGACCATTTCTCCTAAAAATCCCATTGGCGCTTGATAATGGATGATATCTATCATTTCCACACCACCATTTACTTCTTTTAAATGATGCTGATGATGCCATAGTTTGTATGGTCCTTGTCGTTGCTCGTCTACAAAATACACTCGGTCTTGTACATGCGTAATTTCAGTACACCATGACAATGGAATACCAAGCAAAGGTCTTACTTTGTAAGTGATGATTTGTCCTGCATACATATTGTCGGGCAAATTGGGCGAGTTAATATCAAAACCCATGTATGGTGGCGTTATTGTTTTGAGGTTTGCGGGTGATGAAATAAAGCGCCAAACTTCATCTAATGTTGCAGGTATAAATTGTTTTTTTTCAAATCGGTGAATAGCCATAAGGAATGTGTTGTTGTCTGAATAAATTATTTAATAGAACCCATGCCACCATCTGCATGAATGATTTGTCCAGTAATCCAAGAACTGTTGTCGGACACTAAAAATGCTACGAGTTGTGCTAAATCGTTCGCCGTGCCTACTCGTTTCATGGGATGTCTTTGCGCGGCTGCGATTTTTTTATCCTCGTTTTGAAGTAAAATGGAAGCGAGAGGCGTATCTGTCAGCGATGGTGCTATACAATTAACTCGTATAGTCGGTGCAAATTCAGCAGCCAAAGCTCGGGTTAGCCCTTCAACAGCGCCTTTGCTTGTAGAGACTATGCTGTGAAATGACATGCCTGTCTGAACAGCGACTGTCGAAAATAAAATGATACTTGCATTGCTTGATTTTTTCAACTTGGGCAAAACACTTTGAATTGTTTTGATTGCTCCACCGACATTCAATTTATAATCTTGTTCGAAGTCGGAAAGTGGAATTCGTGCAAAGGGTTTGAGTTGTATGGAGCCTGGACAATATATCACTGCATCGATAGTATCGGGTAAGAAATCAAGGGATAGATTTTCGTCCAAACTATTTAAAGCATGAAAACTAAGTTGCGTTTGGTTTTCGTGAGGATGCGAATGGTATGTAGCGAAAACCTGATGTTCTTGACTTAATAAATTCGCTGCTGCAAGTCCTATTCCAGATGATCCTCCTATAATTAATATGTTTTTCATAAATTAGATTGAGTTACAAAGGTATCTATAGTTGTACGGCGTTTTTATAGATAGCATTTATAATATATACAGTTTAATATTGTTTAAAATAATCATAAATATAGTCTATTGATGAGATCGCGAATTTGAAATACTGATTAATGAGTACATTTGCAGCATGGAATTTAGGCCGAGTCGATTTGAAGTTATTCCTCCAGTCGTAAAAAATTTATTAATCATCAATGGCTTGATGTTTTTCGCAACCATTATCCTGGGTAAACAAGGTATTGACCTGTCAGAACATTTGGCGTTGTATCATTGGAGTTCTGATAAATTTAGAGTGTGGCAGTTGGTCACACATATGTTTATGCATGGCAACGTAGCTGGGCCCATGGCGGATTATGATGGCGGCTTTATGCATTTGTTTTCCAATATGTTTGGTTTATGGATGTTTGGCTCTATTTTGGAAAATGTATTTGGAGCCAAACGTTTTTTAACCTTTTATATCCTCTGTGGCATTGGTGCATCCTTACTTCACTTAGGGGTATATAGCTATGAATTAAGTGTATTGAAAACTGCAGTTGCTCAATTTCAAATCAATCCAACTTACAAACAATTTAGTTCATTTTTATCTCAAAATCATATTTCGCCTTTGTCGGGTGGCGGTGTACAATTGTACGATTTAAAACAAGCTTGGGAAGATAGTCCGATGGATGATAATTTTTCTAGAATGGCGAGTACGATATTAGGTCTGTACCAACAAACTCATATCGATCAAGGAACCGTTGGCGCTTCTGGAGCGTTGTTTGGTATCTTGTTTGCCTTTGGGTTTTTGTTTCCCAATACACAACTGTTTTTGATGTTTATACCCATACCGATTAAAGCAAAATACTTTGTTGCATTTTATGCATTATTTGAACTCTATTCTGGTGTTAAAAATTCTGCAGGAGACAATGTTGCACACTTTGCCCATTTAGGAGGTATGGTAATTGCATTTATTATTATTAAAGTTTGGAATAAAACGAATAAAAAAGATTTTTACTGATGAACACATTCAAGAATAAACCTATTTTTTTACACATTGCCAAAAGTGATGTGCTTAAAATTGCTGTAACTACAACATTGACATTTGTTATTTTACATTTTATCCGCATCACATTATTGATTGGTGGAGAAGAAACGGCATTTTTCTTTGCGAATATGTGGAACAAAATATGTTTGCCACCCACACTCACCAAACTACTTTATCAACCTTGGTCCTTGGTTACATATATGTTTACAGATATGAGTTTTATGCGTATCTTAGGTAATTTGATTTGGCTTTGGGTATTTGGTATGGTCATTGAAGATTTAAAAGGAATGTATCATGTCCTGTCAATTTATTTGATAGGAGGTATTGTAGGTGGTTTTTGTATGGTAGCTTTTACGACATTTTACCCTTCTACACCAACAACCTATTTTGCTGGGGGATTAGGTGCACTTATTGCAGTGGCTATTGCAACTCTAATTTATAAACCTATGTATGAAGTTTGGTTTTTTGGTACCCTTCGCGTTCGTATGTGGGTGATTGTTGGTATTTTTATTTTGCTCAATTTAGTCTCGATCAATGTTTTTACATTATCGATGTTAAGTATGGTTTTGGGTGGCGCACTTGTTGGTGTTGCTTATAATTTTGGTTTGTCAGGTTTGTTTGAATGGACTGCAAAAAAGTTTGCATTGCTCGGCGGATATTTTTCTAACAATGAAAATTTTATATTGAAAAAAGAACATAAACTACGACTTCATACCAACAAAACAGTACCATATAGGACAATATTTGTGGATGAAAGTAAAATAGATCGTATCTTGGATAAAATAAATGAAAAAGGTATACAGTCTCTGACCGAGCAAGAAAAAAAGTTATTGGAAGATTATAGTAAAAAGTAAAACATTGTTGTTGAGGAAGTTTATTAAATACAGCCTATTCTTCATTAGTGTACTGAGTGCACTGCTACTTCTGTTATGTTTTTTTATTCCATCCATCAATCCGTTTGAACAAAGCATGGTGGGCATACTAGCTTATTTAGCGCCCGTTTTAGTTTTTATCAATCTTTGCTCGTTTTTGTTTTGGATTTCAATGCGTAAGTATTTGTATTTGCTTATTCCAATGCTTGCATTAGCTGTCACATTTAATATTTGGCGTGGATATTTTGCTTTAAATTTTTTTGATAAACAAGATTTTAAGCCTGCTACAAATCGGTTCTCCATGATGAGCTATAATGTGCGTTTGCTGGACCTTTATAAATGGAGCGGCAAGGCTGATACCCGCGAAAAAATGATTCGTTTTTTGCAAAAAGAAAATACAGACATTCTATGCTTGCAAGAATTTTATACGGGCAATGACAGCGTTGGATTTGACAATATCAACGCGATAAAATATGCCTGCAAATATGACTATGTGGAGATGTGTGATGTAAATGTCAATAAACGAGGACGTTGGGGAAGTGTTGTATTTTCGAAATTTCCCATAATAGCTTCAAAAACATTTGACATCGATGTAAAAGGCAGTAATAGATTACAACAATTAAATTTGAAATTTAATCAAGATACTATTAGTATATTCAATATTCATTTAAAATCGAATCGGTTTACGATTAAAGAATCAGAATTGGTTGCTAAAAAAGAATTGCCTCATTGGGATGATACTACACTCAGTAGAACCCGTACGATGTACGATAAAGTCTTGAACAATACAATCAGTCGTGGATTAGAAGCAGAGTTGGTTTCAAATATTATAGCTCAAAATCGGCACACTACAATTGTATGTGGAGATTTAAATGATATTGCGAGTTCATATGTTTATTTTAAAATGAAGTACAAACTTAAGGATGCTTTTTTGGAAAAAGGGCATGGCGTTGGTGCGACTTTTGGAGGAACAATTCCGTTGCTTCGTATTGATTATTTGTTTTATAAACCAACTTTAAAACTACTTGGTTTCGAAACGAAACACATTGATTATTCTGACCACTTTCCATTAAAGGCAAACTTTGAGTTAAGCAAAATGCCTTAAACCATAATTCTAAAAGGAGAAGGCGCTTTTTTTTAAACCAAACATTCAAATTCTATTCGGTATCTAGGCGAGTGACTTTATTGATGCCGTCAAGCATTTCAAGTCTTTTACGCAATTCTTCTAATTCTTCTTTGTGGTTGACAAAAACCATGATTCGACCTTCAAACAAACCATCTTTTGAATCGATACTCATACTGCGCATATTCATTTTTAATTCACCAGATACAACATTCGTGATTTTATGAATTACACCAACATCATCGATGCCATTGATTAACACACCAGTTAGCAATGAAATCCCTTTGTTTTTAGCCCATTTGGCTTTCACTACACGATGTCCATAGTTGGCCAATAAAGTGGAGGCATTCGGACAATTGGTACGATGAATTTTGAGACCTTCCCCTGTTGTTACAAATCCAAACACGTCATCGCCAGGAATAGGCTGACAGCAATTTGCTAATTTGAATTGGATTTTATCGCTATTTTCTCCAAAAATGATGAGCTCATATCCTTTCCCTGGATGCTCTTGTTTGAAATCATGTTCAGGTTCTATACGCGGTATTTCCTTTTTTTCTTCGTCAAGGGATGGAAGTAATTTGTCGCCAATAACTCTAAGCTTGGTCAACTCTTTTAAATCAAATGTATGCATAGCTACAGCATAATAAAGATCTGTAGGAGATGGGTATTTAAATAATAAACATAACTCATGCATGGCAGTCGAATTTGTCGATACTTTTAAGTTATCCAATTTTCGAAACAAGATTTCTTTGCCATCGGCAGCTATAATACGTTTCTGTTCTTTGAGGTAATATTTAATGCGCGATTTGGCTTTGGCTGTAACAACAAATTTGAGCCAGTCTTCATTGGGTTTTTGCTTTTTGGAAGATATGATTTCAATTTGATCTGCATTTTTTAAAACATGATTGATAGGTACCAATTTGTAATTGACTTTAGCACCTATACATTGTTTGCCCAGTTCGGAATGGATGTCAAAAGCAAAGTCCAATGCAGTAGCGCCAACAGGCAAAATGCGCATGTCGCCTTCGGGTGTGTAGGTATAAATTTCATCGTTAAAAATATCGCGTTTCAAATCTTGGATGAAATCCATTGCATTGCTTTCTGGATTTTTCAACAACTCACGAATATGTTTTAACCAATCATCCAACTTAGATTCTTGTGTGCTGCCGTCTTTGTATTTCCAATGTGCTGCCAATCCTTTTTCAGCTATCTCATTCATGCGTTCAGTACGGATTTGTACTTCCACCCATTTTCCTTCGGGACCCATTACAGTGGTGTGCAAGGCTTCGTATCCATTGCTTTTTGGGGCACTAACCCAGTCACGAAGGCGTTCTAAACTGTGTTGGTAGTGGTTAGTAATAATAGAAAATACCTTCCAGCAATCTTCTTTTTCGTTTTGTGTTTTTAAAATAATTCGAATAGCAAATAAATCATAAACCTCTTCAAAGGTGACATGCTTGGTTTTGATTTTATTCCAAATCGAAGAAATCGATTTCGGTCGCCCTAAAATTTCAAATTGAAAATGATTGCGTTCTAATTCTTCTTTAATTGGTTTAATAAATTCATTGATATATCTCGTTCGATCGCGTTTGGTTTCTTTTAGTTTTTGGGTGATGTCTTCGAACACACCACTCTCTGTAAACTTCAAGGAAATATCTTCCAACTCAGATTTAATTTCAAACAAGCCTAGTCTATTGGCCAAAGGGGCATAAAGAAATGAAGTTTCAGATGCGATTTTTAATTGCTTGTCGCGGCTCATACTATCGAGCGTGCGCATGTTGTGTAAACGATCAGCAATTTTAATTAATATCACTCTAGGATCGTCAGCTAAGGTTAACAGTATTTTTTTGAAATTTTCAGCTTGCTGTGTGGTATCTTTTGATTCAACTACTGTCGAAATTTTTGTCAGTCCTTCTACTATTTTAGCACACGTAGAGCCAAATTCCATTTCGATTTCTTTCAACGTTACTTCGGTATCTTCAACAGTGTCGTGTAGCAATGCACATATTACAGAAGTTACACCAAGCGAAATTTCTTCTACAACAATTTTTGCTACAGCCAAAGGATGTAAAATATAAGGCTCACCCGATTTTCGACGCATATGTTTGTGCGCTTCTGCAGATATTTCGAATGCCCTTCGGACTAACTTTTTATCTCCTTTTTTTAGTCTAGCTTTCAAAGCCCGCAAGAGTGAGCGATATTCGCGTAGGATAACTTTTTTTTCTTCCTCCTCTGATAAATTATATTTTTCAACTACTTCCATACAACCTTAAATCGTAGAGTAAATATACATCATAAATGTACATTTGTAATATTGGTTCTACTTATTGATTAAAAAAAGTTACAATAACCGTATATTTAACCCAATGAAATTAGTAGTCGTTCCAACGCCCATCGGCAACCTGCAAGATATTACACTTCGAGCTCTTGAAACATTAAAGCAGGTAGATATTATTTTGGCTGAAGATACACGCACATCTGCTGTGTTGTTGAATCATTATCAAATCAGTAAGCCACTGTGGAGCTATCATATGCACAATGAACATAAAGTGCTTGAAAAACTGATTGAAGAAATGCAAGCCGGTAAGACTATGGCTTTGATTACAGATGCAGGCACACCTGCAATATCTGATCCGGGATTTTTGTTGGTAAGGGAATGTCTTAAACATGATATCCCTGTAGAATGCTTGCCTGGCGCAACGGCTTTTGTTCCTGCATTGGTTAATAGTGGTTTTCCAATTAACCGATTTGTGTATGAAGGTTTTCTTCCTATTAAAAAAGGACGACATACCATATTGACACAATGGCAACAAGAGGAAAGGACAATAGTCTTTTATGAAAGTCCGCATCGTTTGGTTAAATGTTTGCGGGAGTTGGCAATATACTTAGGTGAAGATCGAGAAGTTTGTGTCTGTCGTGAATTGACAAAGAAATTTGAAGAACATAAAATAGGAAGAGCTATAGATATTGCTGCGTATTACGAAGCTCATCCTCCTAAAGGGGAAATTGTGATTGTGGTGAAAGGAACTTAATGGTTAATGCCAAGTTGGAAATTGCAAATTCCAAAAGGAAATTTAAAGTTGAAAACACCAAATTCTAAAGGGGCGAATGCTCGATAAGAAATTAAAACTTATATACTTTTGACTGCCTGCTTTTGCTTGATTAATTGCAGCAACGATCTCACCCTCAGTCGTCCCTCTGCTTGAAGAGCGGGAAGCTTTTACGCTTATAGCTTTAGGAATGCTTTCCGCCACGGCGGACAGGCGTGCCTCGCAGTGACGAGATGGTTAGAAAAGCGATACGATATAAATCTGCTTTGTGTATTGTATTGACTGAATAAAGAATAATTTTCTACTCTAAACCCTAAACCCCTCAAATCACAAATCACAAATCATAAATCTCAAAAAACTCAAATTTCTAATACATCACTCATGGTAAATAATCCTTTTTTGTTGGAAAGAAATTCAGCTGCTGTGAGTGCGCCGCTTGCAAATCCTAATCTTGAATGAGCCGTATGTGTAATTGTGATTTCATCTATATCGGAATGATATATTATGCTATGTGTTCCCGGTGCGGGATCGATACGTTTTGATCGAATGGATAGTTCATTAGACTGGACTTCCTCTTGATTAACCCAAGCAGTTTTGTGCGGATGGTGACGCAAAATTCCTTCTGCGAGTGTAACCGCCGTGCCGCTAGGAGAGTCCTTTTTTTGTGTATGGTGTATTTCTTCCATACTGACATCGTAGTTGTTGTATCTGCTCATGAGCTCTGCAACATACGCATTGATTTTGAAAAACAAATTGACGCCAATACTGAAATTGCTTGCATATAAAAAAGCAGTTTCTTGTTTCAAACAAAGTTGCTGAACTTCAGATAAATGTTGAAGCCATGCAGTCGTACCACAAACAGTAGGTACACCAGCCATGAGACATTTTGTTACATTGTCAAATGCGGCATCTGGAGTAGAAAATTCTATGCATACATCTGCTTTTTGAATATTTTCTTGCTTAAAATCAATTCGATTACCGTGCCCAATTTTTAAAACAATTTCATGACCTTTTTTGACCGCAATTTCTTCAATGGTTTTGCCCATTTTCCCATAGCCAATTAATGCAATTTTCATATTTTTTTAATTTAAAGCAAATACAAGTTTAATAGCAGGTTGTCTGCGTTCGTTTATGCAAGGAAAAGTTTTAAAACTAATGTCTTTGCTCATGTCGAACGTTTTCAAATGAGCTGAAATATAGGCATCTAAGATGGAAATCAAATAACCTACAGTGCCTGCTATGACTGTGTATTCTGTATAAGTTCGATAACCTTTTCGGAGGGTATTGATGTCTTCTGTTGTGTACAATGTAATAGTGTCGGTTGTGGTTGGATCTGCATCTATACGTCCTATGTATGCTTTGTGATAATATTGATATTGTTTAATATTGCTAATCATAAAACCTGTAATGACACCAAAGCCTGCATAGGTCAAACCTGCCTTCCAATATTGTCTGTTGTAAATTTGCCCTAAGCCCGGCACCAATGCAGAGTACATACCTGCTCGCTTGGGTAAGGGTGTTTTGGTATTGAATTTAAAAATAGAATCAGGAAAAGAAGGCGAAGTTTGTGTTGTAGGAGGAATTGTTTTTTTTAAGTTTAAACTATCCTTGGTTTGCCCCATAGCGGTTTGAATTTGAACAAATAAATACAACAAACCTAACATGAAATACTGCAGGTTAGGATTACATCGTACTTGAATCACTTTTTGTAGCAATGTTCAGAAAATTAATTTACAAATTCATTTTATCAAGAATACGCTCTAAATCATTGTCGTTGTAGAATTCCAAGACAATATTGCCCTTGCCATTTTTCTTACGATCAAGTTTGACTTTTGTACTCAAATGCGAAGCAATTTGATCTTCAATACGTTTGTAAGCAGGCGGTAATTCTATGGTTTTGGATGCTTTGGTTTGTGCGCCTTGTTTTTGTTGACCTATATTTTTAATCAATTCTTCGGTGGCACGAACAGATAATTGTTTTTCGATGATTTCTTTGGCTACAAATAGTTGTTGTTCTATATGTTCCAATCCAAGAATAGCGCGTGCGTGTCCCATACTGAGTTCTTTGTTTCGAACAGATACTTGAACAGAAGGAGGCAATTTGAGCAATCGAATGTAGTTTGTTACTGTACTGCGTTCTTTTTTCATGCGGTCTGCAACTTCTTCTTGTGTTAAGTTACACTCACTCATAAGTCGCTTGTAAGCCAAGCCAATTTCAATGGCATTTAAATTTTCGCGTTGTAAGTTTTCAAGCAATCCCATTTCTAAGATTTCTTGATCGTTGGCAATTCGAACATAGGCTGGAATGTCGGTGAGGCCAGCCAAATGCGAAGCCTTAAAACGACGTTCTCCAGAGATTAATTGAAACTTTTTATTGGCTAGTTTTACGACAGTAATCGGTTGAATAATATCATGCAATTTGATTGACTCAGCCAATTCTTTTAGCGGAGTTTCATCAAATGTGCGTCTAGGTTGTTTGGGATTCACCTCTATCATAGTTAAAGGTATACGTGTAATGCTACCGACTAATACCTCATCATCTTTAGGTGTTGCAGTTGGCATGGCATTAATTTCATCTCTAATATTGCCAAGCAAAGCGCCTATGCCTTTGCCTATTTGTGCTTTTGTATTTTGTTTATTGCTCATTCTCTTCTATTTCAAACGTTTTATCGCTATTTTTAATTTTGGTCATATCGTTGCGTTGCAATATTTCCTTGCCTAAGTTTAAATAATTTAATGCACCAGTCGAATCGGCATCATACATTAAAACAGGTTTGCCTAAACTTGGCGCTTCACCCAGTCTGGTATTGCGGTGTATGATGGTATGAAATACAGAGTCTTCAAAGTGATTTTTGACTTCTTCTATCACTTGGTTAGATAAACGTAAACGGCCATCGTACATAGTCATCAAAATGCCTTCAATGGCTAATTTTGGATTTAAACGAGATTGAACGATTTTGACTGTATTTAACAACTTCCCTAAACCTTCCAAGGCAAAAAATTCACATTGAACAGGAATAATGACGCTGTCGCTAGCTGTAAGCGCATTGACCGTAATTAAACCCAATGAAGGGGAACAATCGATTATGATGAATTCGAATTCATCGCGCACATCTTGCAAGACTTGTTCTAATTTCTTTTCGCGATTGGGATGGTTAATCAATTCGATTTCGGCACCAACTAAATCCAAGTGAGAGGGTAATAAATACAAATTAGGTGTTTCGGTTTCTAATATGACTTGCTTTATGGCAGTATCATTGACCAAACAATCATACACACTTAGTTGTATGTTGCGAAGGTCGAAACCATTGCCTGTTGTGGCATTTGCTTGAGGATCGGCATCAATCAACAAGGTCTTATAATCTAGTACTGCAAGGCTGCAAGCCAAATTAATGGCAGTGGTGGTTTTGCCTACACCACCTTTTTGATTTGCTATTGCTATTATTTTTCCCATCAGCTACAAAAATGCTACTTATTATTGGTAAACTAAATTTTTTTTATGCACCGAATGTATAGAACCGCTCGTTTATTCGTTAAAATAATAATAATTTCTATTGAATTCGATATTCTTGGCTAGCCCTAAACGTTGCACAGTAGTACTAAAGAAAAGGGATGCTATTTGGCCTAAAGTAACTTTGTTTGATGAAATTGAAAGAGTTGGAGTTTTTGGAACTAGACAATGTAGGATTATTCTTACTCAATTGCAATCGTTTAGCAATCAACTGTAAAATATTGAATCATAAAATACATCAAAGAATGAAATAGGCAAAAAGCCTTACGAACAACATTCTGTCGTTAAATAGAACAAGACTAGTTGTATACTTTCACTACACAAACAAAGGGCTGTATTTTTTTGACTTGCGCTGCTCGATTCATACCCATGATCTCATTACTTTGTATTTCAGAAGAAGAAAAATCTTTTGGCAAATCTTTAAATAAATTCAATAAAGATCTAGATTTTATTGCAAAGGTAATACCTTCAGATTGGGTTTGTTTGCCGGAAACTATACCGATAACATTCCCGCTTTCGTCAATAATTGGTGCGCCACTAACACCAGGCCCCGAGGGAAGTTCAAGTTGGTATCGTGCTGTATCTCCGTTAAAACCTGTTGTAGAACTGATGTAACCTTCGTTGTAGACAATTTCATTTTTAGGAAAGCCTAAAGAATAAATACGTTGTGCGATGCTAGGATTTGCTTTTCGGACAGAATAAGGCACTTTGCCACCAAAATTAAATCCTTCTTCATTAATCTTTAGAATTGCAAGATCATTGACTTCGTCAGTTGCTACGACTTCACTTTGATGTCCAATATTATCTGCAGTGAAAACAAATATTTTTTTATATCCTTCAATTACGTGCAAATTGGTAACTAAATAACCATTCTTGCTAATTGCAAAACCGGTTCCTGTATATTTGGATGGATAATCCGGAAGATCTACTTTGGTTATTTTTACTTTATCAACCTCTTCTTTAATGTCATTTTGATCGCGTTTGATGGTATTGATTTCGTTGCGAATTTCGTTGCGTAAAGTTTGGTATTGGGTATGAGTATCTTTTTTGTAGATCGAACGAGCCCCAACAAACGTCAACATAGAGGCTACAAATGCAACACTGGCTGCAACAGAGGCCGTACGCCAATATTTATTGACATGCAATTTAAGTTGGCTGAAAAGAACTTGGGTATGACTGCGTGAGTTATGGTGTAAATGATGAAGGGATGAATGAATAAATTCGCGGCTTTGCATATGGTCAAAAGACAATAAAAGCGTATTATATTCATCTACAGCTTGCTTCAATGCAGAATTGTTTTCCATTTCTGATTCGAAATAAAATTTTTCCTTCTGGTCCATCAAATCAAGACAATATTTCTCAATCAGTTCGTATGTATCAAATGATCCGTTCATTTTTCTTTTGTTGTTCGTTATCGTGAAAAAACAATTTTCGCAATCTATTCAAGCATTTGTATTTCTGTGTTTTGGCGTTTTCGGGATTGGTGTATCCAAATTCTTCGGCTATGGATTGCATACTTTTGTTTTGAACATAAAACGATTTCAAAATGCTATTGCATGGTTCACCGATTTGCTCAAAGCATGCTGACAACTTTGTGACATTTTTTTCAAATTCAATAAACCTTTCAATATCATCTTGAACAGCTAGTTGATAATCAACATCATCGTTTAAGACGGTAAAGGACTGCTTTTTCTTGCTACTTAATTTTTTTAGCCACAAATGTTTTGCTATTGCAGTTAAGTAAGTCGATAGTTTACAAGTCAAAGCCAAATCATTTGCTTTTGCTTTTTCATACAGTATTGTCATACTATCCTGAAATACATCGTAGGCTTCATCCATAGATCCGTTCATCTTAAATACCATTTTTTCAATGGTAGGGTAACATGACTTATATATGTATGAAATAGCTTTTGAATCCCCAATTGCCAAAGAACGAATTAACGCTTCATCATCTTGAATAAATAGTGAATTGTTGCTCATTAATCCGTTTAGATAGTTTAGGTAACCCAAAAGTCAAACATTAATTTCAATTATTTTACTATCATTGAGAAAATTCTAAAATAATTATGATTTCAATCTATTTTTTTAAAAAAATATTTTTGCTTAAATAGTTAAAAATAAAATATTTAAATATAAAGATAAAAAATATATAAATATTTCGGGTTACCTTTTTTTCAATTTCGCATTAATAGTCAAACAATTAAAAATTTAAAAAATGAAAAACTTAGTAAAAATTTCTCTATTTGCTTTAGCATTAGGATTCTTCGCATCATGCGGTGAAAAAACTGAAGAAACAACAACTCCAGCTGCAACAGAAGCTACAACTCCAGCTCCAGAAGCAACTCCAGCTCCAGCTCCAGAAGCAACAGCTCCTGCTGCTACTGATTCTAACGCTGCTACTACACCAGCTCCTGCTGCTGCAACAACTCCAGCTCCAGCTGCAGAAACTCCAGCTCCAGCTGCTCACTAATATTGAGCTTGTAAGTCAAAAAGTACAAAAAAACCGCTCTAGTAGCGGTTTTTTTAAATTTAAAACACAAGAATTATTTTTTTATTAAAAAAAAGCATACCTTTGCGCTCCGAATAATCAGCTATCCATGATATGGATATCCAACTTTAGTTGCTGATTGGCGGCAAACAATAGTTTAAACCAATACTAAATAATATGAACAATTACGAACTGATGGTTATTTTTACTCCTATATTATCCAATGAGGAGTTTAAAGCGGCCACAAAAAATCTAAAAAAGTACATCACCGACAATGAAGGTGAAATCGTAGGAGAGGACACATGGGGTCTTCGTTCTTTTGCGTATCCAATCGACAAAAAAACTACAGGATTGTATTACATTATGGAATACAAATCAGCAGGTACTTTGAATGCCAAATTCCAAATTCAAATGAATCGTGATGAGTCAATCATGCGTTTTATGATTACTTCGTTGGATAAACACGCAGTGGAATACAATGCACGCAAACGTAGCGGCGAAAAAAGTAGTAAACCTAATTCATCAACAGAAAAAACGGAAGCATAATCATGGCAAAATCAGATATCAAATACTTAACTACCAACAGAGTAGAAGTACGTCAAAAGAAATATTGTCGTTTTAAGAAAATGGGGATGCATTATATTGATTATAAAGATCCTGAATTTTTGAAAAGATTTTTAAACGAACAAGGTAAAATTTTGCCACGTCGTATAACTGGTAACTCTATGAAATACCAACGTAGAGTGGCGCAAGCAATCAAAAAATGCCGTCAAATGGCCATTTTACCTTTTGTAACTGACCTCCTAAAATAAACATAACATGCAAGTAATATTAATTAAAGATATGGACAATTTGGGAGCTGCTCAGGAAGTAGTGAATGTCCGCCCGGGATATGCCCGCAATTATTTAATCCCACACAAATTTGCTATTGAGGCTTCACCTTCTAACCTGAAAATGGCACAAGAAAAAGGTAAAGTAAAAGCTAAAAAAGAAGCTGCTTTATTGAGTGAAATCAACAAAGTGACTGATGTGCTTAAAGCTTCCGCTGTTAAAGTTGGTGCTAAAACTGGTACTTCAGGCAAAATATTTGGTTCTGTTACTCCAATTCAAATTGCTCGCGCTATTCGCGAACAAAAAGGGTACGAAATCGATCGTAAACGTATCGCCATCGTAGAAGAAGTGAAAGAGCTTGGAACTTACAAATCTACAATTGACTTTGGTAACGGAAACATTATTGAAATAGAATTTGAAGTTGTTAGCGAGTAAAATTTTACTTTTAAACATACAATAGTCCTGATTTCTAAAATCAGGACTATTTTTTTTTGTTACATCTTAATTTTTTTTTACCTTAGTAGGCTGAACACTTACGCGTATTAAAAAAATCTCTACCAAATGATTAAACATTTTATTATTTCTTGTTGCGTCGTCGTTACACTTTTGTTCTCTAATTTGGCATTCGGACAAGTTCCTCAGTTTTACAATAATAATTTAGCTCCTACAGGTGCAAATTCATTTCCATTAAATACAACAACTTCTAATCAAGTACAATGGTTGTATGGGCCAAATTTATTTAATAGTAATGGACAAACAGGAACGCCTGCCTATAATGGTTTAATTACTACCATTTATTTTAGATGTCCTACAGTAAGTCCAATTGCGTCCTATACAAACTTTACCATTTCTCTTGGGCAAAACATGGGCGTACAAAATAGTTTTGCATCCGGTACGTACATAACTGGTTTGACACAAGTAGTGTATCAAAATACTTTCTCCTTAACAGGCATTGTCGCTAATACATGGTATGCAATTCCATTACAAACACCTTTTTTATATGACCCTAGTTTGTCTTTAGTTTGGGAAATGAAAGTATCTGCTGGAACAGGCAATACTATAGCGCAAGTCAATAATGTTGGACTAAATCAGCGCATTTGGGGATTATATGGAAATCCAACAGGTACTACAGGTACAGCTTTAGCAGACTTTGGTTTTGATTTAGCACCTAATACGCCATGCTCTGGTGTGCCAGTTCTAGGAACGATCAATACTGGAAATATGACCCTTTGTCCTGGCTCGGTTGCAACGCTTGGATTAACTGGAGCCGCTTTGGTTGCTAATATGTTTTATCAATGGCAACAATCTAATGATGGTGGTGTGACATGGGTTAATGCTATTGGAGGTGTTGGTGCAAACAATATGGTTTATCAAACACCTACATTGGCTACAACAACAATGTATCGATTTTATGGCGTTTGCAACAATAGTATGCAAAGCGATACCACAGCGCCCATCACTATAACTATTTCATCTCCTATGTTTGCTTCGGTACCATATCATCAGAGTTTTGAAAATTGGGCAAATTATTGTGGCATCAACGATGCGCCAACAGATCCTTTAACTACGCATTGGACCAATTCGCCAAGTACAGGTAATAATTCATGGCGACGAAATGACCAAGGAAATACTGGTAATTGGACAAGTCCAAATTTATCAAGTTATATGCCATCAGCTACAGACGGAGTTAGTTCAGCACGTTTTCACTCGCGCAATACTGCTTTGTCTGGTAACTTAGATTTATATGTAGACTTAAGTCAAACTTTAGGTACTAAAAGTGTTGTATTTGATTTTATCAACAATAATTCTGTAGGCGGGTTTGATAACTTAGATGTTTCATTATCAACCGATGCCGGGGTGACATTTACACCCATAGGCGCGGTTTATAATTCTGCAACTTGGCAAACTTTTTCTTTAAATTTACCTTCAAATTCCCCTACTTCAATTGTTAGGTTTACAGGTGTTGGTGATAATCAATTAGGGGTTGGAACTGATATGGGTTTAGACAATGTCTATATTTTACCTGCTTGCACAGGCATTCCAGATGCTGGTGAAATTGCTGATATTACACCATGTCCAAATGTCAATTTTAATTTGTCTTTAATCAACAATACATTAGCTGGTTCATTGACTTATACATGGCAAAGTGCGCCTACTGCCGCTGGACCTTGGACTTTGGTTACTATAACTGCTGGACCAACTGCAAGTACTTCAATAGCTGCACCAACCTACTTTAGATGCATTGTCAATTGCCCATTGAGTGGACAATTGGATACCACAGCGGCCAAGTTGATTAATTTAGGTTCGTTTTATTTTTGCTATTGTCAATCTCAATCAACTACGTTATCTATTTTTCAAAATATTGGAAATGTAACATTGTTAGATGTATTTAACAATAACCTTATAAATAATGGGAATCCATTGCCATTGACCAATAATTTAAGTCCGTTGAATTATTATTCATCTTTTTTTGCTATTCCAATTCCAGATTTATATAGAGATTCTAGTTATGCTTTAACTATGACTGCATTTACTCAAATTGCGACATTTACTAATGGTTATGCAAAAGCCTTTATCGATTTTAATCGAGATGGTATATATGATCCAGTTTCAGAAATGATTGTAAGTGGCGTTGTGAATACACCGAGTAATCAATTGGCAAGTGCATTTACAGTTCCATCAAATGCACAGTTTGGTTTAACGGGAATGCGAGTAGTGTATCAAGTTTCAGGCAATGCAGCAACTGTTGGTCCTTGTGGCACTTATGCAAATGGTGAAACAGAAGATTACGTCGTCAATTTATCTTTACCTCCATGTAATACACCACCCAATGCAGGTATAGCATATGTTAGTGATACAATTACTTGTCCAGGTTATACCGTATTTTTAGTCGATACGACCCATGATGTACTTTTCAATGGGTTGACAACGAATTGGCAATATTCAAACGATGGTGTTTCTTATTTTGATATTCCGTTAGCTACTTTAGATACATTAACCTATACAATCAACGCACAAACGTGGTTTAGATTTAGAACTACTTGCAATGGTGTTTCAGACGACTACTCAAATGTACTTAAAGTGTCAATGAGTCCACCATATGCATGTTATGGCAATAGCCAAGCAGTGGGAGGAGTGTTAGATTCAAGTGATATAGGCGCTGTGATTATCTCGGATGTACAATCCAACAATCCAATTTACTCATTTGTTTCTGGTGGTCCACACCTTTTGAACCCAAGTGCGATTAAAAAACGAACTGATTATACAGGCTTTGGTCCTATGGATTTGTATATTGATAGTTTGTATAAATTTTCTGTGTATCATATTATGAAAGGAGCATACCACGCTGATGCTCGAGTGACTATGTTTATCGATTATAACAATAACAAGCTTTATGATGTACCTCAGGAGCGTGTATTTTCAGGTATCGCTGATGCAAGTAATTTTTATTTAGTTGGCCAGTTTTTGACACCTCCAACGCCAGCTTTGAGTGTGCCAACAGGAATGCGTGTGATTCTAAATAATGATATAGCTGCAAATCCATCATCAGACAATGGTGTTGGTACTTATGTTTCTGGAGAGACTGAAGATTATTTGGTTCGATTTAATTTGAAATTGTTTAATCCCAATGCAATTAATAATATAGACTTGATTGAACATATACAATTATATCCAAATCCAACCAATGGGTTAACATATATTGGCTTCGATACAAAAGAGAAAATGGATGTTGAACTTTCTGTTCACAATTTAACAGGTCAAGAATTACAGCACTTCAATTATAGAAACATTTATGGGGCTTTTAGTGCGGAATTAAATTTATCAAATTTTGCAAGCGGTACTTATTTAATAAAAATTAAAACTCAAAATGGGTTATTTATTCGAAAAATTGCGGTGCATTAAGTAAATTACTCGCTCAATAACTAAAAAATAATAAAAAAAACTTCATTCACTTGCTTAAAATCAAAACAATTTCTATATTTGCAGGGTATAGACAACTAAAATCAATTATTACTCATTTAAAATTTAATTTATGCTAAGCAAAAAGTACTCATTAATGGCAGGGTTATTAGCCTTGTTTTCAACAACAGCCTTACAGGCACAAGAAAATAGCGGAATGTATCGCGGAGGCGGCTACAACACTGCTGACTCTTCGTTAATTCCAGAAAAAAGAATGCCTCAACAAAGAGATTTCATGAACAATCAATACGATTTTCCTGCAAAACCAAGAAACCAATGGGAAATTGGTATCAACGCAGGTTTATTGAACGTATCTGGTGACATTCGCTCGAAATCAATTTTTAATGGTGCTATCAAACCTTTAAATACTTTAGGATGGGGATTAACTGTTCGTAAAGCATGGGGTTATGTAATTTCAACTCGTTTGCAATTTATGCATGGTACAGCTTCAGGATATAATTATCAACCAGCTAATGGATATTGGGGACATAATTCTCCATACTCTGCTTTAGGCTATACAACTCCAGTACACTATAGTTACAAAACATCTATGAGTGAATTGTCTTTACAAGTAGTAGCAGCATTAAATAATTTGAAATTCCATTCAGCACGTAATAAAGTGAGCTATTATGTTTTCGCAGGTTTAGGCGGAATGTCATACAACACTATGTTGGATGCTCGTGATGCTGGTAATGCAAATTATAATTTTTCAACAATTGGTTCTGGTATAACTACAGGAACTGCATACGAAAACAGAAAAACATTGAACGATCAGTTGAAAAACTTGTTTGATGGAGATTATGAAACAGAAGCAGAAGCTCATTCAAATCGTGGTGAATTTGGAAATGGTACTTTGCGTGGAATATGGAATACAGGTGCTGGCGCTCAATTCAAATTAAGCAAAGTTGTTTCATTATCTATTGAAGATAAATTTACATGGACTGGTGATGATTTAGTTGACGGTCAACGTTGGCAAGAAAGACCATACACAGCAGGAACTCCAGTAGCTTCTTCTATGACTCGTGATATGGATAACGTTAACTATTTGTCAGTTGGTTTGAACTTCAATTTAGGTGCTAATGCAGTTGCTCCATTGTGGTGGATGAACCCAATGGATTATGCTTACAACGAATTGAAAGCTAAACAAACTCCTAATAACAAATGTGATAAAGATGCTGATGGTGATGGAATCTCTGATTGCTTCGATCGTTGCCCTAACACACCAGGTGGTGTAAGTGTTGATTCTCATGGTTGTCCATTTGATACAGATGGTGATGGTGTAGCTGATTACAAAGACAAACAATTAATCACTCCAACAGAATGTCAACCAGTTGATGCTGATGGTGTTGGTCGTTGCCCAGATCCAGCTTGTTGCAAAGTTATACCAGTACCACAAGGTTGTGGTTCAGTAGCTTCAGGTTCTGTTGAATTTGCTTCAGGTTCTGCTAAATTAAGCTCAGGTTCAATGTCTCAATTGAACAGTTTAGCATCTTCTTTGAGAAGCAATCCAAACTGTAAAGCTGTTATCACTGGTAACGGTTCAGGTAGCAAAATTGAGCAACAACGCTCATGGGATCGTGTAAATTCTGTTATCAACTACATGGTTGACAAACAAGGAATCGATCGCGACCGTTTCATATTCCAATATGGTAATGCAGGAAATGCAAACTCAGTAGAATATCGTTCTGCTGGTGCAGGTGAAGAAGGTCCTTCTAACACACCTCCTCCATTCCCTAATTTGAGAAAAAACTAGTACTTTTTGCCTTACAAATAAAAGAGGGTTCCGATTTCGGAACCCTTTTTGTTTTAGAAAAATACAGGATTAGTGATTATTTTACAACATTATAATAGGGATATTTAATAGCATATAGTTACCTTTGCATACATAAAAAAACAAATTCTTATGAATGTAAATGGAATGTTTGAAGAAATGGGGAATACCCTTACAAAACTGCAAAAGGGCTATGATACCTTACAACATATTGGTAAAGTGGAAGTAGGTTCAACACCTAAAACTCTCGTATGGCAAAAAGATAAAGTAAAACTTTATAGATACAACCGTTCAACACCAGCCAAATGCAAAATCCCTGTATTGGTTTCATTTGCTATCATGAATAGACATGATGTATTGGATTTACAACCAGATCGCTCATTGATGAAAAAATTTCTAGATGAAGGTTTAGATATTTATATTATGGATTGGGGTTATCCTTCAAAAGCAGATAGATATTTGTCAATGGAGGATTATATTGACGGATACATGAATGGCGCTGTAGATTTTATTCGTAAATCACATGGTATACAAAAAATCAATAAAATGGGAATATGTCAAGGTGGTACATTCTCTACAATATACGCTGCATTGTATCCTGAAAAAATAAATTCTTTAACAGTTTACGTTGCGCCATTTGATTTTACAACCGATAAATGTATGTTGTACAAATGGACCAAATATATTGACGTTGATACAATGGTCGATACTTTAGGTGTCATTCCTGCTGATCTTATCAATGCTGGGTTTGGTATGTTGAAACCAAGTATGGATGTATCGAAATATTTTGGTGTGTTAGATAATTTGGATGATGAAGATAAAACCATGAACTTCTTACGCATGGAATATTGGAAAGCAGATTGTCCAGATTTAGCTGGTGAAATGTATCGTAAGTATATCAAAGATTTGTTCAGAGATAATAAATTAATCAAAGGTGAATTTGAATTGGGTGGTAGATTAGTAGATTTGAAGCAAATAACAATGCCATTCTTAAATATTTACGCAACAGAGGATACCATTATTCCTAATGAATCTACTATTGCTGTTAATGCAAAAATTGGATCTAAGGATAAGGAATTATATGCTTTCCCTGGTGGACATATTGGTGTATTTGTAGGAGGTCGTTCTCAAAAAGAACTTGGACCTAAAGTAGCTAAATGGGTTACTGAACGTAGTAAATAAAAAATTATCATAAATAAATAAAAAGGTCCTTTCTAGGACCTTTTTTATGTTTTAACTAAGGTTTATTCTTTTTATAGAGATAAAAACAATGTTTGATATAATGCAGATATTCATATTCACTTGCATTGCGTAAAAATTCAGAGGATGGTCTAAAGATTTTCATAAATTCTTGCAAATCTTCACCTTCAAGGTATGTAATTCGATGAACTAATCGTTCATTGAAAGTCATATCTACAAATTTTTCAGCTTCCCAATTGGCATACATTTTTTGGAAAGCCCATTCTTCTCTGTTTTTTTTGCTTAGCATAGCTAAAGGCATAATACGCATGTCTATATCCTCTTGTTTTTCCTTCCGAAGTACTATATCATAAACTTCTCTGTAACGAATACTATCTTTTTTAAAATCAAGTGGTTTGCCTTTAATATCAACCTCGCGCAGTTCAATAGGTGCTTTTTTAAGGACAATTTTATAATATGAAGGTTCTTTTTCGTTCGAAATCCGAACACGTACTGTTTGATAGCCAAGTTTGGTAAATTCAATTAATTCCCCCTTCTTGACCATAATGTCAAATTGACCATTAGTTTTAGATGTCATGCCTTGCAAGGTATGTACATTGCGAATGTTGACGTTGTCAAGCGGTAGTTGATTGCCAAAGTCATTGATTTCGCCTTTAATCATAGATTGAGAATACCCCAAAGTGACGCTACAAAATAGCAAACAAAACACAAGAAAATACTTCGATGTATTCATAGAATGGAAGGTGAAATTAAGCATTGAAATGAAGTATTTTAATTCTTTCACAAAGGTTTCACAGTTTGCATTATACAACCACATTGATCATCATTCCTGGCTTGAAAATAAATTTTTTCATCTGTTTGCCTTCCATCCACTTTTGAACGATGTCATTTTGAAGTACTTGCTGTTCTATTTCAGCAGGAGATAAATCTAAAGCAAATTCTATTTCAGTTCGTGTTTTACCTTGTATAGCAACAGGATAAAGGAATGTGTTTTCAACCAAAAGTGACTCATTGACTTCGGGAAATTGTGCATCTAGAATAGAAGTTTTGTTGCCAAGAACTGACCACAATTCCTCTGCAATATGCGGAGCAAAAGGTACTAATGTAATCAACAATGATTCTAATATTTCTCGCTTATGACAATTCATCGTACTGAGCTCGTTTGTCACTATCATAAACTGACTCACTGATGTATTGAAAGCAAAGTTTTCAATATCATGTTGAATTTTTTTGATGTGCTTATGAAGATTTTTTAATTCATCGTTGTTTGCAACTTCATCGTTAACAATGCAACCAATAGTTTCATCGCAGTATAATCGCCAGAATTTTTTCAAAAAGCGATGCACACCCTCAATGCCTTTGGTATCCCAAGGTTTACTCATTTCCAAAGGGCCAAGAAACATTTCATACATTCTAAATGTATCAGCCCCATGTTGGGCAATAATATCGTCTGGATTAACGACGTTGTATTTAGACTTTGACATTTTTTCAAATGCTTCACCACATATGTATTTTCCGTCTTCTAAAATGAATTCTGCATTGGCATATTCATTATTTTTTATCTTTTTAAATGCTTCTAAATCTAATTCATAACCGTCCACAATATTTACATCAACATGAATTTCATTCGTTTCAAACTTGTCTTTAAGACCTTTAGAAATAAATTGATTCGTGTTTTTGATTCGATATACAAACCTCGAACTTCCACCAATCATTCCTTGATTTATCAATTTCTTATAAGGTTCATCAAAACTAATAAATCCTAAATCATGCAAGGTTTTGCACCACAAACGAGAGTATAATAAATGCCCAACAGCATGTTCTGCACCTCCAATATAGACATCCACTTGATTCCAGTAATCACTGATTTTTTTATCGCAAAACGTTTCTGTATTCTGAGGATCCATATATCGTAAATAATACCAGCTTGAACCTGCATAGCCAGGCATAGTGTCTGTTTCGCGGGATCCATTTGGAGAATTCACCCACTCTCTCGCATTGGCCAAAGGCCCTTTGCCATTTGGTCCTGCACTATAGGTTTCTAAAAATGGAAGTTCCAAAGGAAGATCCTTGTCGGTCAATGCAATTGCTGTTCCTTTTTCGTCATAGACAATAGGAAAAGGTTCTCCCCAATAACGTTGACGACTAAACCCTGCATCGCGCATTCTATAGTTGACTTTTCGAGTTCCAATATTTAGTTCTTCAATTTTATCAATAGCCTTTTTACTGGCTTCTTTTACGAATAAATCTGAAATAAAATCAGAGTTTGTAATGATTACATTTTTGTCGATACATGCTTTTTCGGAAATGTCTACATTTTTGAAAATATTAGTAATGTCTAAATCAAAATGTTTAGCAAATGCATAATCGCGTTCATCTCCACAAGGTACAGCCATAATAGCACCTGTGCCATAACCTGCCAATACATATTCGGATATCCAAATGGGAATGTTTTTTCCATTAAAAGGATGAACAACATAAGCCCCTGTAAAGCAACCTGAAATAGTTTTTGTTTCGGCTAATCGCTCGCGTTCACTACGTGATGATGTGAATTTTTGATATTCTTGTATAGCTTGTTGTTGTTCAGGTGTAGTGATTACATTCACTAATTCATGTTCGGGTGCAAGTACCATAAACGATACGCCAAAAATCGTATCAGGTCTAGTCGTAAAAACTTTAATAATCTGTTCGTTATTCGTTAGTAGATTGTCTACTAGTCGAAAATTAATTTCAGCTCCGACACTTTTGCCTATCCAGTTGCGTTGCATTTCTTTGAGGCTTTCAGGAAAATCAACTTGATCTAATCCTTGTAATAATCGCTCTGCAAAAGATGTAATCCGTAAAAACCATTGGCTCATGAGTTTGCGTTCGACAGGATGTCCACCTCGTTCGGAAACTCCATTGACAACTTCATCATTGGCTAATACTGTTCCAAGCGCTTCGCACCAATTGACATAGCTTTCTTTTTTATAAGCCAAACGATAATCACTCATTAGTTCTTCTTCGGATACTTGTTTGCCAGTTTCAAGTAAACTCGAAATCGATTCAGCTTTATTCGTTTCGGTATTATACCATGAATTATAAAGTTGCAAAAATATCCATTGAGTCCATTTGTAATAATAAGGATCGGAAGTTTTGACTTCTCTGCTCCAATCATAACAAAATCCTATATTGCCTAATTGCTCTTTGTATCGAGCTATATTTTTTTCCGTTGTCACAGCAGGATGTTGTCCTGTTTCAATAGCATACTGCTCAGCAGGCAAACCGAATGCATCAAATCCCATAGGATGTAAAACATTGAAACCTTTTAGGCGTTTGTAGCGCGCATAAATATCACTGGCAATATAACCTAATGGATGCCCCACATGTAAACCTGCACCAGAAGGATAAGGAAACATGTCGAGTACATAACATTTTGGTTTGGAAAAATCATTTTCAACTTTGTTAGCGTTGTTTTCGTTCCAATAGTTACGCCATTTTTTTTCTATATCACTGAAATTATACTGCATGAAAGTCTTATTTTGTTATGAAGCGTTCAAAGATACAATAATGCATCAAACTCCTTTTTGCATTTTTATGAAAATTTAAATGTTGTCTAGTCTTTTAATATTAATGATTGGATGCATCAAAGCTAGGTAAAACAACAACTATCATTATCATACACTCTATTGATAATATACATTCCATTTTTTATTCACTACTCATATGTCTTGTTATTTTTAAAACTGAGTAACTTTAGTTACCTCAATTATTCAGTTCGATGATTACCTTTGTGACTTAAATATGAAGAGCATGAATTGGAATGAATATACAAGTTATTTCGAAGAAATATTGCAAGGAAAAGTTACCATTGCACCATACGATGACCAGAATTTTTGGGAGTATACTAAATTGAATCATTCGCGTATGAGTCGATGGCTTAAACAAGGTAAATTAAATGAACAATTGGTAAAAGAAATCCAAGAAATTGTTGTGCCTCAACATTGGGTGTTAATTACTGAACCATGGTGTGGCGATGCAGCACATATTTTGCCTTTTATAAATATGCTGAGTGAAATGAATCCATTGATTAAACTCGATTTACAACTTCGTGATAGTCCAGGTTCAGAAATAGACCAATATTTGACCAATGGAGGAAAATCAGTTCCAAAGCTAATTATTCGAAATACAGATCATGAAGACTTGTTTGTTTGGGGGCCAAGACCACAAGCTGCTCAGCTTGTTTATTTGGATGCCAAAGCACAAGATTTAGAAATAGAACAACAAAAAATCGCCTTACAACAGTGGTATAATACAGATAAAGGTGTTTCTTTACAAGAGGAATTGTTGCAGTTTTTTAACCAAAATTAATTAGTGTTTAGGATTTAATATAAACACCAAAACCAAATGATACTTGAACCAAATGTGAATTAAATCGCATGGTTTCATCTATGCCATTTGGTAAAAACTGACTATATTTCCAAAATATTAAACCCCGTTCTTGAATATAATCGATACCTAATTTTAAGTAATGTGATTTTGTTTTATGTTGCTTCAGAATGTTCAATCCGCCTATCCAACCACCAATGCCATCAGTGTATTTATATTTTGAGTGCTTGAAATTGTAACCAGCATCAACTGCAAATGAATACATAAAATGCTTTGTTTGAATCATGTTATGTTCTATACCTATTCTAAGTGGAAATGAATAATAGGTTTGATTTGAACTATTGAATGGTTCCATATAGCGAAGAATTGAAGCAACTGAACAATTGAATTTATATCCATTTTTGGTATTGTATCCAAGGCGGTATAGAAACATTGCTGCTGGGTATTTATATCCTTTGAAAATTGGAAATAAGTAATCAAGTCCGGGATTATTTGGCGATGGTACTTTTCTTAAGGCACTATTAGGTTTAATAGTACTGACTATTGAAGCTTCTATACTATGAGTAAAATAGTTATGTTGAGCAACACATTGACTTATTTGATGTTGGCATAAAATTGCACAAATAAATAATTTTAGTTTCATAGCCAAACATTTTGAATTGGTTCAGAGTTACTCTATGAAGGTCTGTAAAAAATCAGGGCTTCTTTCAGCGAAGCTTGTAGATTATTAATACGAGTTTGATCACTAGGATGTGTACTCAATAATTCAGGTGGTTTTTGACCGCCTTTGTCAGCCATACGTTTCCAAACTTCGATAGCTTCTTTGGGATCGTAACCAGCCATAGCCATAAATATCATTCCCATTTTATCGGCTTCATTTTCATGTTTTCGCGAAAAGGCCAAAATGCCCAATTGCCCTCCTATGCCAAAGGCTTGTTGGAAAGCATTGTTTGTCTGCGGAGAATTTTGCAAAGCGATATTTCCTCCTAATGCTACGCCCTGAGCAAGCAAAGCCTGGGTCATACGTTCGCTGCCATGTCGAGCGAGTGCATGCGATACTTCGTGGCCAATGACAGCTGCTAAGCCAGCTTCGTTTAGAGTAACGGGCAAAAGACCAGTGTAAACAACTACTTTGCCACCTGGCATACACCATGCATTGATTTCGGGGCTGTTGATTAAATTAAATTCCCATGCATATCCATTCAGTTGACTTGATAGATTTTTGCTTGCCATATAATCTTTAACAGCTTTGCTGAGTTTAGAGCCAACACGATTGAGCATTTCTGCATCTTTCGTATTTTTAACTGAAGGTTTAGTGTTTAGGAAATCTCTGTATTGAGTCAAAGCCAAACTTTGCATCGTATTCTCAGGAATTAACGACATGGATTTTCGACCAGTTAATGGTACTCTATGACAAGCCAATAGCGTGAGAAGTAATAAACTGAATGTGAGTGCTTTTTTCATGTGTAGGTTTTATGCAAATTTAAGATTATTTTTTTTTACATAAAAAAAAGGTTCTTATAGTTTAACAAAGAACCTTTTTTAAAACTTTAAAAAATATTTTATTTAGTCCATTATATATGGGTAATTCTCATCGGTATAAATGTCTTTGTATACTTCGCTATCATCAGGCCAAGGAGAATTCTCTGCAAAATCAACACAATCATCTATGATTGCTTTGACTTTTTCATTGATGGATTCGATTTCTGCTTCAGTTGCAAATTGTTGTGTTTTAATTACGTTTAAAACGTGCTCTATAGGATCTTTTGTTTTGTACTCTTCTAGTTCTTCTTTCGTACGATATTTTGCAGGGTCGCTCATGCTATGCCCTTTGAAACGATACGTTTTTATTTCTAATAAAGTTGGTCCTTCGCCATCTCTAGCTCTTCGTGCAGCACGTTCAATAGCTTCGTGCACATCTTCGGGTTTCATCCCATCGACACTGTCGCCGGGCATATCGTAGGCATCTGCAAATTTGTAAATATCCAATACATTACTTGTACGTTCTACTGAGGTACCCATAGCGTAAAAATTATTTTCACATATAAAAATGACGGGTAATTTCCAAGTCATAGCCATATTGAATGTTTCGTGTAATATGCCTTGGCGTGCAGCACCGTCACCAAAAAAGCAAAGGGTAACTCCGTCAGTGCCTTTAAATTGTTCAGCAAACGCTATACCTGCACCTAAA
>Ga0247832_1001738_pt1 | contig 36536 bp, 50 predicted proteins | sample LaCruzMarch2015__10_FD_192407 | JGI IMG/M metagenome (GOLD analysis project Ga0247832, IMG submission 192407) | Freshwater microbial communities from meromictic Lake La Cruz, Castile-La Mancha, Spain - LaCruzMarch2015_4m | ecosystem: Environmental > Aquatic > Freshwater > Lake | place: Spain... | reverse complement strand
TCCTCATAGGTACGAGGGCGGCCGGGACGAAGTTCATCGTGAAGGCCTTCGATGCCGAACTCTCGATAGCGCTTTCTCCACTTCCCGACCGTCATCCCCGTCAGACCCATCCGCTTGGCGATGGCGGCGTTGGATTCTCCGGCGCCACATGCAAGCACGATCTGTGCTCGCTGCACGATTGAGCGTGAATTAGCGATATTCTGCAGCTGACGAAGCTCTTCCTCGGAAAGCTTCAAGGGCGGCATCGGTCTTCCGATAGGCATTGAGTCGCACAGCTCGATTATGCCTCATATTATAGCAACTAATTGCGGGACGGCGCACTAGGAGCCTGTTGCACATAGCCAGATCTGAAGCCAATCCTTGGACTGGGTCCCCCTTGAGCGACGTGGCGTCTCAGATTGTTCTCGCCAAGCTCCATCCTCGTTTTGGCGACGCTTCGGATAATCCTTTGCCCCACAAGCAATCTGAACATCCTGGAACGACGACGGCGGACAGCTGGCTATCTCAGGCCAATACCGCTTTGCACTGTCGTATCTGCGGAATTGCCGAACAATCTGGTCTTTTGATCTACGTGCAACAGGCTCCTAGTGTGCCGTCCCGGAGATTTGCGCACATAGCCTGCTGAGCTTTTCCAGGATCGAGTCAGCCGTTGCCGTCCACGCGAACGGTGCCATGTTCTTGTTGTAGTTCGCCACGAAGTGCTCGATCTTGGCAATCAATTCCTTGACGCTTGAGAAGCTGCCCCTCCTGATCGCCCGCTGCGTGATCAGGGCGAACCAGCGCTCTACTTGGTTGAGCCAGGATGAATAAGTGGGTGTGTAGTGGATATGAAACAGGGGGCGCTGGGATTGGCCACGGCACCCATCAGCGGCAGGAAGCTGGACTTTGCGCTTGACGCCATCGCTCAGGACTTCCAGCGTTCGCCGGGCCAGATCGAGAAGCTCTATGCCCCCCTGCGTCAACAGGTGCTGGAGGCAGGGGACGAGGTCAGCCTCGTGGAGACCCTGGAGGCCCATGCCAGCGCCACCGCGGTGGATGTGCTGGAGCTGGTGCCCCCGGCGCTTGCCGCAGGGTTCCAGGTTGTGCGCTCGACCATGGAGTACGACCCGGAGATCCTGCTGGCCGTGCTGCTCGCCGGTATGAGCGGGGCCCTGCCGCTGGACTCTGAGATCGAGCTCAATGCCATGGAGCAGTTTCAACAACCCCTCTCCCTCTGGCTGGCGCTGCTGATGCCCAGCGGGGAGATCAAGAGCCCCCTGATCAAGCGCCTGATCAGTGCTCCCTGGCAGCGGACGGTGCAGCCGATGCTGGAGGAGGGGTACAGAAGGAAGCTGGCGGAGTGGCAGTTTCAGCAGGCGGATGCCAAGAGCAATCAGGTGCCGTTCACCGACAAGGAGCCGTGGCGTGAGCTATATGGCCACGGTCCAGGGCAACGGCAACCTGCTGGTGGGCAAGGCCTATACGGCCATGCTGGATCTCAGGCCCGGCGATGAGTTTGAAATCAAGCTCGGCCGCAAGCAGATCCGCCTGGTGCCAGCAGGCGGCAGCGACGAGGAGGAGTGAGTGGCAACCTGCGCTGGTGGTTCTCGCGCCGAGTGTCGTTGAGGCAATTAGACCAGTGATAGTGGATTCCGCCAGGATCCGCTCCTCATGCCTGAGCCTTATGGGAGGCCTCGGTTGACTGAGGGCTCCAGTCGTAGTCGAATGGCGTGCTGCGTGTCGATGTGGCTTCAGTACCAATGGATAGCGCTTTCATAGCGGCGATCGCTGGCCGTCTGCTCCAGTCCTGTTGCGGGTGATGGGCATCGCGTTTCACCAAATGTCCCAACAGTGATCCCTGGGTAATCACCGGTGTCTCGGCTTGTTGCTGGTGCTCCAAAAGGACTCTCTCCAGCGGGTGGGAATGGAGCTGGCCGCCAGCGCGTTGCGACCCCTAGACCTAGCCGACAAGTCGATGGTGATCAGCCCGCTGTAGATGAGTGGGCCAGCCACCTACTAGGACCAGCGCTGAGCCTCATGCGCAATCGGCTGTGGATCAGGGTTTCTAGGATGTGGAGATGGGGACACCAGTGGATCTCCGGATGATCCTTAGGACTGGCTGATCGTGAAGGAATGCTCGCAGTGCCAAGGCGCTTCGAGCTTGTTGGGATTGACGACCCAGCATGACGCGATGCGATTGACAGGGCCGGTACCGCCGGCCTGCACGATCCTCACTTGGCAGGTGTGCGTCTGGTTGCCGGCGGGCACAATGAATTCGTTCTTATTGCCTGAGGTGGTGTATGGGCAACTGCCTGCCACGGCCTGGAAGTCTGTGGCGTTGGATAGTGTCCACCACACTCTCTCGCCGCCCGTGCGCGCCGGAGTCGACAATTTAAAATTGATGCTGACTACGCTACCCACGTTTCGTGGCGAGGAGAAAGTAATGCCGGTGACTGATGGTGGACCCTTGAACTGGCCGGTGACGGTACCCCAGGCGGGTGGACATCCAAATGTTGTAACAGCCTCGTCGCATAGCACGAATTTCAGCGTGGGAGCACTCTGCAGAGTGGGGTAAGTGGCGCGAAAGCGCACCTCGGTAGGGGTGTTGGAAAGCCGGGTGATCGTCGGTCGGGGTGGCCACGTGTCGTTGTGGACCTGCAGTCGCGCGTTGCCCATATTGTTTCCGGTGACAGTGAACTCGGCTTGCGTAAAGAAGTCGGAAGGCGCTTGGAAACTGCTGCCTGTGATCTGGCCGGGGTTGATGACATTGACGCGCATTGGCCAGGTTGCGATCACGCTGCCGCCAACACGTTGCTGGATCGTTACCGTTTTCTCCCCTCGGGTACCCGTGGCCGTGGCCCTGATCTTCACTTCGACCTTGTTCGGCGAAGCCTTCCAGCCGGTGAGGCTGCTTACGATACTGCCGCTGTCGTCGATTACATGCGTAGCCGCCGCGATGCCGGCCCCTTGCACGCGCACCAGCAGCGTTTGGCCCTTGGCAACGAAACAGCGCGTGCCCTCGCAGTGCGTCCGAGTGCCGCCGGCGCTGCGGTTCTCGGTGCCGGTGACGTTGAGCACCGTTTGGGCCTGAACTGCGGCAGGTATGACCATGGCCAGAAGCCAGGTGCCGCAGATGGCGAACGGGCGGACGTGACGGACGATGGCGTGCATGAGGTGATCCAGGTATGGGACTGTCTTGATTCAGGCAGTGGGTGATGGCTCTCGTGACATCCGCCAGTTTGAGTGGCATGAAAGAGAGTGGATTGCTAGGTCACTCTTTTCACGCTCATATGCAATAGCAAACGGTAATACCGACTCTAGATACTGCACTCGATTGCGCGATGTTCTTCAAAGAACTTTGCGAACAGCAATAACACTAAGATCTCCCCAGTCAAGAACCGGTTCATGGTTCTGCTGTTGAATGACTGCTGGGCCATGCTCTCCTAGGTCCAGTGTGTGAGTTGCAGTTTGTACCTACTCACAATTGCCCAGTCACCACTCCATCGCCGAATGGGGACTGAAATCCGGCCTACTGAGCTTTTGGTGCCTTCCACCTGGGTGTGAATGATCACCACGGTGTCCTCAAACGACCAGCTGGGCAGGGCAAGCAGCTTGCCGGGGCGATCTACAGATGCCAGCGGTAGTCCTCAGCGAGGGCCTGGTGGGTCCGGGCGAGGTCAGCCATGGGACAGGGGAACACGACTAAGCCCGGTGACGAGGCCGCCGGGCTCAGAAGGATTCTGATTGGTGGGGCGGAGTGGCTGACGCTGGCGCCTGGGGCCAGGGTTCCAGTGGGTCTCCCGTTGGGTCCGGGCCGCTGGCTGGAGCACAAGCGGAATTGGTGGCCTACCTGCGCAAGGGCAAGCCCTGGTGAGGGGGCCGGTGCTGACCGGCCCCTGATGGCCTCAGGCCGCAGCCAGTGGCTCTGTTGCCATCGCGGCCTGGACCCGCTCGATCTCTGCCTCAACGGCGGCCTCCAACGCTGCATCGATTTCTTGGATGCGGGCCAGGAACTGCTCCATCGCGGGGATCAGCTCTTCCTCCAGCAGGGTGATCTCCTCTTCTCCGTAGGGGTGATCGATCCAGAGGCGGCGGATCGGCTTGCCCCGGTGGCTGCACAGCAGCCGGGTAAGCGCCAGGTGGCAGGAGTGGACGAGGGCGACGGGATCCTCGCGGGAGAGGGAATCGAGCCAGAGGGACATGGTGCCTGGCGCCGGTGCGCAGCGATGGGACGCCAGCAGCACCGCCGGATCAGGCAAGGGGCGCGGAAGCGCCTTGCGCAGCCCTTGCCCCGGCGGATGATGCGCGATCCCACCGCCAGCCCCCAAGGGGCAAGCCCCAAAGGGGCAGGCCACACGGGCCTGAGCTCCCCGAACTGCTCCCCGAATTTGGCCTGGTGCTCCCTGAATTTGAGCGCACTGCTCCCCGAGTTTGACCCCGACCCGGGTCTTTGGGGCCGGCCGGAGCCGACCCCGTTGGCCTCGGCCCCACTGGGCCTCAGGCCAGCTCGGCCTTGAGGGCGGCCAGGCCCCTCTGCCGGTGCCGCTGCACCGACATGGGGCTCATGCCCAGCTCCTGCCCGATCCGGCGGATGCTCTGGCCCTCCAGCACCGAGAGCCGGATGATCGCCGCCTGGCCAGCCGGGAGCCGATCCAGCAGGGCTTCCACGCTGGCGCCTTCCGGCGGCTGCTCCTGCTCGGGCGCTTCCAGCTGATCGATCCAGATGGCGCCGCTGGGCAGGGGGGCATGCAGGCTTTGGTGGCTCCAGGGGTGGCCGCCTTTCTCGTGCTGGCGCCGCGGGACGCGGACCAGGCGGCCGACATCACGCAGGTGATGGAGCAGGGCACCCTTGATGCAGCGCTTGAGATAGCCGGGGGCAGAGGCTGGATCGGTGACTTGGCGGCAGGAGAGCCAGAGCTGCATTTGGGCCACCTGCCGGGCATCATCGAGCTCGAGCACGCGGCTGCCGGCCGCCAGGCTGCGGGCAATGGAATCAGCGAGGGGCAGGAACTGCTGGAAGAGGGCATCGGCCTGGGATGGGGTGCGGGCCATGGCCTGATCGCGTAGGACGCGCGACCCCAGGCCTCGACGCAGGAAGAGGCCAAGCAGCAGGCCAGCCGCCACCCGATCGGGCCAACGCCCTTCGTTCCTGGCAACAGGGAGCAGGCGCATCGCCTGCCCTTCCTGCCGCCCCGCTGATGGCTCCTGCTCCTGCGAGCAACACTGCGCCGATCCTTGCCCTGGTCGGTGCCGAGATCCTGGCCTTGGGCGCCTTCGTTGCCGTCTGCGAGGTCCGCACGTCTGATGTTCAGCTGTGCGAGCACCGCTGGGCGCTGGCCTTGCCCGCCATAGCCCTGGCCGGCCAGTCGGCAGCGACGTACTTCATGGACAGCCGTGCTGGCAGCCCTGGCCATGGCGGGGTGACAGGGCCGCCACTGCCACTGCCGCCGCCATCGCCGCTGCCATCGGCGCCGCCGCGGCGGAACCGCCGCGGGCAGTTCACCCGGCCACACCCGCAGGGAGCTGATGCGCTGGTGGAGTGATCTTGTGGCCTGCCGCAATTCAGGCTGCTGTTGGCTTTCGCCAGGGTCCTTGTCAGCGGCCGTTTTGGTTCAACGCCGCCCCACCCAGCAAGGCGATCAACAGTTTCAAGGTGGCGTCAAATCGTGCGGTCACCTGATCGAGCACGCCTGGGCAGACCTCGACAAGCTGTTGGCGCCTGGTGTAGGCCACATTGCCGCAGATGACTGTCGCCACGGCGTAGATGGAGAGCTGGGTGATGATCACGACCGCCAGCAATTTGAAAATAAACCGCTCACGATCGAAGGGTGGTTTTGGATGACCGCCACGACCCCATTTCCGACCTCCGCTTGGGTCGTTGTCTGCCATGGCTCATGAGAACAGCCAGGCCCAGCCCGATGACGGGCCTTCCGGCAGCCAGCGAGGGTTGGTGTTCTTGAACGAGTAGTGCAGACCTCTGCCGGACCCGCCGCCTTGCTTGAGCCAGGTGCCGCGGGTCAGATCGAGATCGCCGTAGGGGTCATGCACCAGCCAGCCGCTTTGGTCGTAGCCCCGCACCGCGACGTAATGTCCGCCGCCGCTGGGTGCTGAGACCGGCCCCCTGTGCAGGATGCCGATCGCCAGGCCATAGCCCTTGTCGATCTCGGCCTTGGCCCGCGAGGCGGTGCAGTTGGTAATGAAACGCCCCGGTGCTTGCAGCGCCGCCAGTGCCTTGATCTGAGCCGCCTGGCTGGTGGTATCGCCATAACGCTCCACCACCCGCAGGTAGTCGAGATCGTCGTCGATGCCGGGAACCTTCAAGAAGGCGAGGTTCATGGCGATGCTGGAGCTCTGGCAATGGCGCCAGCCCTGGGGACCGTTGTTGAGCTGATCAAAGAACGGCATGGCCAGCGGATTGCCCCGCGCCGGTGGCGGCGGCGCTGCTGGCTTCTCGCTGAACTTGCGTGCCCAGGCGGCCTGCTCATCGAGGATGTCGCCGCTGCCTTCCAGTTCGGCGATCGAGCGATAGAGCCCCCAGATGCCAGACACCTGCTGAGGTTCACCCTTGAAGGCCTCCCAACGGTCCTGGAACCGCTCCGGGGTCATCGGCGTGGCCATGGCACGGGCTGCTGACGTGCCCTCTGTTGCCACCGGCATCAGAAAGCCCGGCCGCAGCCGGGCTGGAGCTGCGCTCAATAGGGCAGCAGGGCCAGCAGCTCTGGATCGAGAGCCGGCTCCGGCAGCGCCGCTTGGCGCTCAAAGAGGATTTGCTCGGCCAGCTCTGCGAGCCGTGGCAGCGGCACCCAGGCCGAGTGGCAGATGGTGCTGATGCGATCGAAGGATTCGGAGCTGTGGCGCTCCAGGGCAGCGCGCCGGAACTTGGAAGCCATGGGGAGCTGGAGAAGGACCCCAAAGCCGGGCGGGGTGGGGTCAAGGGGCGGCGAAGCCGCCTTGCGTCAGCCCTTGAGGCCACCCCGCACCATGACGGGGCCTGACCAGCCGCCAACCCTTTCGGTCGCTGGCAATAGGTGGGTGACGTTGCTGGGTACACCCGGAGCAAGCATGGGCCTCTCCCTGATCGAGGCTGCCAAACACGAGACGCGGGTGGAGCGCCTGGCCGTGATCAAGACCTTCACCGAGGGTCAACTGATCAGCCGCCTCCCCTTCCGCAACCTGCTTGGTGGTGCTCTCAAATTCGCCGTCGAGAAGAAAATGCCCCGCGTCGGCTTCCGCGCCGTCAACGAGGGCTACCGGCGGGATTACGGCGCCGTGGAGAACGACACCGAGTTCGTGCACCTGTTCGGTGGCGATCTCGATGTAGACCGCTCGATCGTGGACCTCAATGGCCCCGAGGCCAGGGCTTCCCAGACCGAGCAGAAGGTGCGCTCGATGCGCCTCACCCTTGAGGCAGCTGTGATCAATGGCGATGCCGCCTTTGACCCGCGCGCCTTCAACGGCCTCAGCAAGCGGCTCACCCCCGGCGGCCTCCAGACCGTCGACAACACTTCCGGCAGCGTCAAGCTCACCCGGCTGGAGGCCCTGGTGGACTCCGTCAATGCCTACGGCAGCGAGAAGGTGCTGCTCACCAGCAAGGCGGGTCGGCGCCAGATCAGCGCCGCCTGCCGCGCCGCTGGTGGTGATCTCTATCAGGTGATCGACGGCCGCCACTGGTTTGAGGACACCGAGATCCTCTGCCTGGAGGAGGACGCCAACGGCAACGAGGTGCTCGGTTTCGGGGAAGCGGGCGGCACCACTTCGATCTACTGCTGCGCCTTTGGCGACGAGCAGATGACCGGCCTGCAGGGTCCGTTTGAGGGCCGTTACGGCATCTCGGTGCGGGACTTCGGGGAAGTGCAGGACGCCCCGGTGTTCCGCACCCGCGTCGATTGGTACGTGGGCTTTGCAGTCTGCGATCAGAAGGCGATCGGGCGGCTGTACAACATCGGCCCCGCTCTGACCTGAGGCCCAGAAGGCCACACCGCTCGATCTGATTCCCCTGAGGACATGACCATGACCGCTTCCGGCAACAAGCTCATCGATGCCGCCACCACGCTGGTGGGCTGGATCAACCACAGCGCCACCGACCCGTTCGAGCGCACCCGGGCGAGTGCTGAGATCGTGCGCCTGAGCGTTCCGCTCGACACCACCGACAACTTCACCCTGCTGTTCTCCCACCCCGGTGCCGCCGCAGCGGTGACGGCGGTGCTGGAGGTGGCGCCCTTGCTCAAGGACGGCACCACCGGCACCTGGCTGACGGCCACCACCGTGGCGATCCCCGCCGCTGGCGGTCAGATCGAGGCGACGATCAGCGGCGGCTCGCTGGTGCCTGCTGCAGGTGATCTGGCCAACGTGGTCGATCCCTGCTTCTTCTTTGCGCGGGCAACCCTGACGCCATCGACGCCAGCGGGTGCCCACCTCAGCCTCATCCACGCCTGAGCCGATGAGCGACCCCATGGAGAGCTCGCTGGAACGGCCGAGCGAGCCCGGTACCCCCGGGCTGCCGCCCCAACCCCTGGGCGAGGGACTGGATCCGACGGCGCCGGGCGCACCGGAGGGAATGGTGCGCCTCATCCTTGGCGCCGAGACGACGTTCTGTTTCCCCTGTCACATCGATGGCTGGCAGGCCCTGGGCTGGCAGGTCCACCAGCCCGGCCTCTCGCCAGCGGAAAATCCGCCCCTGCTGCCTCCGCCTGCTCCTGGTACGGCGGTGATCGAACAAATCCACGACGGCCCCCACACGATCGGCTCGGCGGCGCCCGGCCAGCGGGTGGTGATTTTCGGCACGGACTTCGAGCGCGGCAGCACCGTGCTGGTGAAGGCTCCGCTGGCGGTGGTGATCAACGGGCTGGAGGTGAACAGCGCCACGATGATCAGCTTCCAGCTGGAAACCGAGGCCGTTCCGGAGCCCTGTGACTGCTCGATCGCCGCAACCAACAGCAGTGGCACCGGCCCCTGGTTCACCTTTCCGCTTGGCCCTGAACCGGAGCGGACTGCCGATGCGGACGACCAGCCTCTGGTGATGCCTGGCGAGCCAGAGCCTGCAGCGGATCGGCCTGATTACGCCGCGATGACCAAGGCGCAGATCATCGCCGAGGTGGAACGCCGCTACGGCGTGGCGCTGGATCCGGGCATGACCAAGGTGGAGCTGGTGGCCGAGGCCGAGCGGCTGGCCTCCGGTGGCCTGACTGCCGTGGCGGAACCTGGCTCCCAGGACGAGCTCCCGGCCCTGCCGCTGGATCTGCTGCGCTGATCCCGCCGCACCCCCATGCCGTACCCACTCCCCACGGGCTTTGATGACACCAATGGGCGGGTGCGGATCCTGCCGCCGGTGGGCTGCCCGGGCAACGAGGAATGGGTGCTGGTCCATGAAGCACCGCGCTGGCTGGAGCTGAGCTTCCGGCTGGGACCGGTGCCGGCCCTGCCGCTGGAGCTGTTCTGGATGCCGGCGCCGAGCCGCTGGAATGATCCGCTCGGTGCAGCGCCGATCGAGCTGGCGGTGAACCCGCTGGGGCTGCCGGCCCAGGACTTCCAGGTGGACTGGGGTGATGGCAGCACTGAAACCGTGCCGTGGACGCCGTACCGGCCGGATGTGCCCAGGGTGCGGCACGTCTACGGGCAGCGGCTGGACCTGACGGTGACGGTGACGATGGGGGTGAACATCGCCACGTTGCCGGTGGCGCTGCTGGGCTGCCCCCTGCCGCCCCACATGATCCCGACCTCCCCGGCTGGCGGTGCCGGCGGTGTGGCCGGAAGCCTCGCCGGAGTGGAGCCGCTGGTGCCGGGCGACGGCCTCGATGGGCTCGCCTACAACGGCAGCCGCGCCGAGCTGTGGCGGCTGCGGCTGCATCCCCAGGGCGGCCTGGCGCTGCTGCCCTCGCCGGTGGATGGCAAGCCTTCGCTGGTGGTGATGAACGGCTCCGGCGCCGCCAGCCGCGGCACCCGCTGGTATGCGGGGGACGGGCCACCGCCTAGCGAGGGCCTGAACCCGCCGCCAGCGCCGGGGGATCTGTATCTGGATCGCCTCAGCGGCAGCATCTATGAGCTGGAGGCCTGATGGGCTGGACCCCCACCGGCGAAACACTCCTGGGACCTCCTGGCCCGTCAGCCTTGCTGCCTCAGACGCTGCGGCTGTCGTCTCCCAGCGGCAGCCTCAAAGTGCCGATCCTCCGGGCCGCCAACAACCTGATCTTGAGCCGCGTCGACGTGCTGTTGGCAGGGACCAGCCCTGCGATCCTCTGCTCACTGCGCATTGGCCCTGATCTCAGTGCCTCCGGCACCGAGGTGCTGAGTGGAGGCATCGCCGCCAGCAACACCACCACCGGCCAGACCGTGACGAGCTTCGATGTGGACACGCTGCCGGCCGAGTCCTGGCTCTGGCTCGAGACCAGTGCGGCCAGCGGCAGCATCGATGCGCTCTTCCTGGCGGTCTACCTCGAGCCGGGCGCGGCCTGAGGCGTGGCAATAGAAGGCAGGACTCCTTTGCGCCCGCCTGATGACCTGGCAGAACACCGGTTCCCTCCGCGGCCCAGCTGGCCCCGCTGGCCCCCCTGGCCAGACCGGTGCGGCCGGCGGCGCCGGGCCCGCAGGCCCGCCAGGACCCGCCGGGATGGGCATCGACTTCAAGGGCAGCGTTCCAACCTTTGCCGCCCTGCCCAGCACAGGGCTGGCGGAAGGCCACGCCTACATCGTCGCCGATGAGGACGACAAGCTCGTCGTCTGGGACGCGGACACCAACAGCTGGGTGGATGGCGGCTCGATCCAAGGCCCGCCCGGTCCAGCTGGAGCACCCGGCGATCCCGGACCCCGCGGCAGCGGCTGGTTCGTCGGCAGCGGCGCGCCCGGCGCCATCCCCGGCGCCCTGGTGGGTGATCTCTATCTCGATCTGATCAGTGGTGAGGTGCACCAGCTGCAGCCACCTCCAGCCGGCTTCTCCATCGGCGACCTGCCGGCGATCGGCGCTGCCTTCCAGGGCGGCTTCTATGGCGGGCTGATCTCGCAGGCCGCCAACGGCATCGCCAGCCATGCGCTGATCATTGCTCCCAAGAGCGCTGGCGAGAACAACCTTGCCTGCAAGACGGCCAACACCGCCAGCGCCGGGACGGGGAGCAGCTTCGACGGGTTCGCCAACAGCGAGGCGGCCAAGGACGCCGCCCACCCGGCCAACCAGTGGGCCCGGGCACTGACGATCGGCGGCTACGACGACTGGTACATCCCGGCCCTGCTCGAGCTGGAGATCCTCTACCGCCGCTTCAAGCCCGACAACAGTGAGGGCAGCACGCCGGGTTTCGGGGCAAACGCCTACGCCGTTCCACCCACCAGCGCCGACTACTCAGGCGTGATTCCTCCCCAGACCAGCGTCACCGCCTTCCAGGCCGGAGGAGCGCAGGAGTTCTTTGCCGGCGGCATTGGCACCTCCACCCAGGACTCAGCCACTACCCACCAGGTGCAGGACTGGTATTACGGCAACTGGGATCCGCTCAGCAAGACCACCGCTCAGACGGTCCGGGCGATTCGAAAGATCGCCGTGGTGCCCTGAGCCATGCCCTGGGTCGCCAGACAGGAAGGTCCACGCCGAATCAGCCAGGGCCTGCTGCTGCCAATCGCCGCCGGCCCCCAGGTCACCTATCTCAGCTTCGATCGACTCGGCAGTGCCGGGCTGCTGCTGATCGTCAGCTGCGACATCCCGGCCTGGCTCAGCCTCTACGTCTCGGACGCCGCCACCCTCGCTGACGCCCATCGGCCCCAGAGCGTCGATCCGGATCCGGCAGCTGGCGTGGTGCTCGATGCGGTCTTCACAGAAGACAGCGCGGTGCTGCGCCTACCGCCGGGGGTGAGCTGGGCGAACCAGGACGATCCACACGTCCCTGTGCTGCATGGGCTGCTGCGCACCGACCAGCTCCAACCCATCGAGGCGATGGTGTCGATCAGCAGCCTGCTGCTGGCGCTCTGATGGCGGCGATCCTCTCCGACCTTTCCCGCCGCGGCGACCAGGGCTTCCCGATTCCGGATCTGTTCAGCGACGTGCAGGCCCTGCTCGCCAGCTGGCTGGTGGCGGCCAACGCCCAGAACCCCAGCCAGCTGCTCGAGGTGCTCACCGGCCCGGCGGGCGATGCTCAGCACCTGGGTTGGACCATCCGCGCCACCCTCGCCGCCACCAGTGGCGGCCAACCGGTGCAGCTGATCAGCCAGTGGGTCGCGACCCTGGCCGCCACCACCGTCACCTCGGCGGTGGGCCTGGCCGCCGGCCACAACCCGGCTGGTGGCCTTGGCGCCCACGGCCTGCTCAGCGGCGGCCAGCTCCACAGCCCTGCAGCGAGCCTCAATCCAGCTGAGCCCTTTCCTGCGCTGGCCTGGGTTGTGCGCAGCCTGGCTCCGGGCCAGGAGTACTTCGGCTTCTGCCTCTCGCTGCAGATGTTCTCCACCCGCCAGGCGGTGGTGCTGCTCATCGCCAAGGACGTCACTTCCGGCCTCTGGCACCTGCACAACACCACCATGAGCGGGGTGCAGGGCATGGTCGCCTGGAACCTTTCTGCCGCCAGGGAGATCTTTGCGACGGCCCTGTGGAGCGAGTTCTTCAACGGGCCGCCATTCGCCCTGCGCCACCCCGCAGCCTGGATGCTGGCGACCCCTCCGATCCTCCATGTCCTCCCCTTGCCGCCGGTGCGCCGCTGGGCTCCGGTGGTGTTACCGGCGGACTTCGGCACTTACACCCGCACCTTTGCGACCGGCGGCTACTTCAAAGGGGCCGACGGCAGCGAGTGGCTGCTGTTCGGACCCAGCCGAATGGCGGTTCGCCTCATCGACGCCCCATGACCCTGACGGCCTGCGCTCGCACCTGGGGGCCTGACACCTACAACTGGGCCAGCAGCGCCGCCACCGATGTCGGCATGCGGCTGCATGAGGCCTTCTCCGCGTTCGCCGCCGCAGTCAACGCCACGCCGGCCAACGCCGATCTGCAGCTCAGCGTGCTGCGCAACCACGCCAGTGCCACCGGCGCCACCAGCTACGGCTTTGCCTGGCGGCTCGGGCACCCGATCTCTCCCCTGGTGCTGAGCTTCCACAACGTCTCTTTGGCCCAGGGCTTCAGCTCCAGCACCGCCAGCGCCCTGCTGCGCCTGGGCTTGGCCAGCGCCTGGATCGATGACACCAGCAACGGCGGCTACGGCAGCTTCTCCGCGACCCTGCTGAGCGCCAACCGGGGCCTCTCCCACTACGGACCCAGCGGGACCCCAGCCGTGGCGGGGCTGGAGGGGACCCTGATCGTTGTCTTCGATGCCACCCCAGGGGCGGAGTTCTTCCTGGCCACCCTGCTGCGGCCGGGCGATGACAACTACAGCCTCAACCTCTCGATCCTGCTGTTCCGCAGCCCGGCGGTCAGCGGCTGGAGCCTCTGGTTCCACCGTGCCCGCGCCTACATCGGCATGTTCAGCTCCAACGATCGCTGGAGCTGGCGCGGCCAGTCCCCGGAGGTCGTCAGCTTCGTTTCAGGCGCCTCCGGCACCCAGCAGATCAACGCCCCCATCGCCTGGCAGGTCATCCCGCTGGCCACCGGTCCGGTGCAGTTCAACAGTGTCCAGCCCCGTCTTCTCCTGCCGCCCCTGCTCTGGACTGGCGACAACCAGCACACCGACCCCCGTCGCCTGGGTCGTTTCAGTGACCCCGCCGGTGGCGGCACCTTCTACCAGCTCGGCGCCGCTGGTGGCTCCGTCGATGACCTCTGGCTCCGTCTCCCCTCCAGCCCTCCGCCGTCTGTGTTGAGTGGCTGGGCTGCCATCGGTTCACTCAGCTGGCGCACCCTGAGCGATCGCTTCTCGGTGGTGGCCCAGCCGCCACTGTCCCCCTCCCTGGTCGGGCCAGCCAGCGTGCCGGATCTGATCGCGGACTGGAGTCCCAACGCCGCCGGCCTGGCCGGCGTGCAGCAGCACCCGCTCTATGCCCAGCAGCTGGCTGCTGCTGGTGGCTTGGGCGGCGGCGGATCGGGCAGGCCCGCCACCGGCGTGCTCTGGCCGCGGCGGGTGTAAGGCGTGCGGCCGGGCGCAATGGCACAGCCGCCGGACGCCGCTGCCCTCAAGGCTCACCCGCCGCCAGCGCCGTTCCTCTTCTGCCCGTCGCCCCTGCGGCCCGCCGCCGCACGGGCACCCGCTGCTTCTTGATCTCCCTGCTCCTGGGGTATGCCGCAAGGGCGGACTGGAGCCAGCGACGGTGCTCCTGCTGCAGCTCCAGCGGTGCTTCGATCCGCACCCCACCGCCGAGGGCATAGAGCCAGCGGCGCAGGTCCTGATCCCGCTCCAGGGTCCAGAGCGGCAAGTCGATCTCCACCGGATAGGGGTGGCTGGAGCGGCTGCACGGCAGCAGAGCCTCCAGCTCAACCAACGCACTGATCACCCCATCACCCGGCAGGGGGCGCGAGAGGCGCACCGCCGCCGCCGGGAAGCGCCGCACCTCCTCACGCAGCAAGGCAAAGGCGGTGGCATCACAGCTCAGGCGCAAGGTGCCCATCGCCTTGGCGCGTTGCTTCGAGGGGCCAAGGCAGACGGACTGCTGCGGCTGGAGACCATCGCCGAACTCAAGGCTGCCGCAGCAGTGCTGCAAGGTTTCGCCGCGCAGCAGCGCCGCCGCATGGGATGGCTGGCTGCGAACGCTGCCGGTTTCAATCCGCCGCAGGCCCAGCTGGTCGATCCGGCGGCAGGCCAGCAACCCCTCCGCCTGGCCGATGTGGTCGTGCTCAAACAGCAGGAACCAGGCGCTGGTGTGGAAGATCAACTGCAACGGCCACACCCGGATCTCCTCCAGCCCGGCATGGGAGGTGGCTATCGCGGTGAGCACCACCCGCTGGTGCTGCTGAATGGCTGAACGCAGCTGCTCGGCTTGCTCGGTGTTGAGCAGGGTGCCGCCCCTGCTTTGATCCCCGGCCAGCAGGGAGCGATTGAAAAACGTCCGCACCGGCGGGACGCTCTCGATGGAGATGCCGCTGCGTTGCAACCGCTTGCCCAGCTCCCGGGCGATCGCCTGCCCGCTTGGATCACCGAGCCGATCGGCATGGGCCTGCAGCAGCCCATGGATCTCCACCTGTAGCGGCACGGGCAGCAGCGAGGCCCCGAGGGCATAGCCGTGGCGGCCACTGCCTGCCGCATCACGAAAGCCATAGGGGGTGAGGATCGCGGTGATGCTCTGGTGCAACTGGCGGGGAGTCCAGCAGTGACGGCCGCCGCTGAGGGTCTTGAGCCGAGCGGCGAGGTGATGGTCGACCGCTACCCCCTCCTGCTGATCAAAGGGGTGATGAAGGATGTGGCGCAGCAGGGTGAGAGCACGGCAAAAGGTCTCGCGATCGCCGAGCGCAGACCAGCCGCCCGCGCTGAGCGGTTGCGTCGCCGGCCAGGGCGGCGGCTCCACTGCCCGCATCGGCGCGGGTTTCCCCTGCTCGGAGTTGACGCGCCAGGCGGTGGTGAACCCCTGCTGCCGCAACCAATTCAGGTCGGCGGCGATCGCTCCGACATCCGCATAGCAGGGCCCATGGGTCCGGGCGAGCAGGGCCGCGGCCCGCTCGGCCAGGCCCGCAGATTCCTCGGGGGAGGTCTGGACGTTGGTCGCGGTCAGTTCCGGCTGGCGGCTGAGCAGCTGGATCAGGTGCAGCAGCCGCTCGCACTCCAGCAGGCGGGAATAGCCATGGGGAATCAGCCGGGCGTCCCGGTTGCGGGCGGCGCTGATCCGCCGCTCCAAGGTCCCCAGTACCGCTTGCAGGGGCTGATGGTGATGGGGCTCGACGCAGACCACCGCCGCGAAACCTTCCGAGCGGCTGGGCGAGAAGGCGGCCTCAGACAGCAACGAAATGTGGTTGTCGATCACCTGCTCCGGGACGCGGTGATCACGGCGCCGGTTCCATTGCTGGCAGAGCTCCCGCGGTGTGCACAGCCACCAGCCGATCCACTCCACCGGGACCGGCAGCTCCAGCTTCTGGGTGATGGCCAGCCGCCAGGCCCGGCGCGAGAAGGTGGCCTCGACAATCACCGGCGCACCTGAGCAAACAGCCTCCTGGATGCGTTGGTGCATCACCGAGGCGATGTCATCCCAGGGGCCAAAGACACCGCGATCACCAAAGATTTCGGCGCGAATGCCGCGGCTGCTGATGTAACTGGGCGGGGGCTCCTCAGGCTTGCTCAACAGCGTGGCCAGGTGGCGGGCGAGGCTGGACTTACCGCTGGCCGGCGGGCCGATCAGCAGGTGGCAGCGCAGCGGACGTTCAGGCGCAGCCGAGCTGCTGCGGCGTTGCTCGGCCGTCGTCGATGAGTTGGCTGACGTCATGGGTGTTGGAACAAAGGACACGTCCCCAGCTCCATTGGGCAGCAGGTGGCGGTGCGATTCCTGCTGCAACCATCACGATTCGGTAGCGCTGCTTGCCGTGTTGGTGGCGGTCAGTACCAAAGGCCCGCTGCGGCTGTGGGGGAAGGAACATTCCGTTACCCGCCGACCAGCGTGAGATCCGCTGCCTGCTCCGATTCCACCTCCTCTGCGCTCTGCCACCGAGCTGCGTGTGGCCACTGACCCGTTCCATCAGCACCTGCTTGATGGACTCGCCTCCCTGCGCTCACCACCGCAGCAGTGGCGGAGCTTGAGCCAGTGGTGTGAGTTGCTCCGTGCTGGCGAGCTGGAGGCGGTGCTGCTGGCGAGCGTCTGCCCGGCTCCGGTGGAGGGGATGGCCTGGTTGCGCCTGGGCCACTGGGGGTTGCTCCTCGCCTGCCGGTTGAACGGCACCGAGTCAGCCGCAGCACCACCACCCCGAACCTTCCGGTTCCTGGCACCGCCCGTGGCGGCCGCACCGGCGCTCCATCACGCCTTGGAGGAGCAGCAGCTGGCGGCCATCACCCCGCTCGATGCTGTTGCGGCCAGCGATTGGTTGGCGGTGTTGCAGCGGGGGGATGGGCTGCTGCCGCTGCCGCCGTCCCTACTGCAGACCAGCCCTTGGCGGCAGGCGGACCTGACGGCGGTGTGGCCGTGGGAGCCGCTCGTGGAGCACCTCTGGCTGTTGGTGTCTCAAGAGCTCGCCCGCAGGGAAGCCGTGCTGGCTGTGGTCGCTCGGCTGCGGGAGCGGATTGAGGCTGCTGAACACTGGCCATCAGCCCCACGATCGTGCCCACCGTGATGCATAGCCCATGGATACAGGGCTTGCTGCCCATCAGGGCTGGATCCTGGCTGGTGGGGGAAAACGCCATGGGCCAGGCGTAGGAACAAGCGGCGGATCCGCAGCCTCAGGTCAGGGCCGCCAACCGGCTGCCGTTCTTGATCCAGCTGGGTACGGTGCCGATAGAGGCGAGCGACGGAATGCTGCGTGAGCTGGTGCTGGCCATCGGGCTCCCTGTGGCCCTGCTGCTGCTGGCGGTGCTGGCGCTGGAGCAATGGGGCGATCGAATGCCGCCCTTGCTGCAACGCCTCTCCCAGCGGCCTTCCAGGCTGTGGAACATCGGCATCGGGCTGATCATCGGCCTGTCGCTGCTGCGCTGGTTGCTGCGGCGCTGAATTGTTTAGGGAATGAACAGTTCCTCGTAGCCGCCGCTTTCGATGGCGGCGACTGCGGCTTGGAGCTCGCCTGTGACCTGGCGAATCCGCGGCCAGCTGGTTGTTGTCAGCACCAGGATCGCGATGCTGCGCCCTCTCAGGTTCTGCTGATATCGCAGGTTGGTATCGGTGGTGATCAGAAGCTCGTAGCCCTCCTGCTCCGCCAGGCGAATCAGTTCGCCATTGGTGACGGTCGACCAACCCAGTTCATAAGCAGTGACCACCACATGGGCGGTCAGTGATCGGCGGAGGGGAACGGGAGTCCCTTGGTCGAACAAGATCCGCACTCAGGCCAGTGCGGCAGCAGCGGTGCTCCGAGCGGCGTGCTCCAGGACCAGCCGGGACTGCTCGAGGCTTACACCTGGGAACAGTTCGACGAATTCAGCCAAGGAGACGCCGTCTTCCAGATTTTCAAACAGAGCCGCTACCGGAATCCGGGTGCCGCGGAACACCCAGGCGCCGCTCAGGCGCTGAAGATCGCGTTCCACAGCACTGCAGCCTGCCCAGCCCAGATCGGTTTGCGTGGTCATGGCCCTCAGGGCGGCCGGACCCGTCAATGGTAGGCAGCTCACACGACCTCAACTGAGGGATCTATTGATCTCAGGCAACGGTCTGGTGTTGAACCAAATACGCCTCGATCCAGTCATGGTGCTGCTTCTGGTTGATGCGATCCGCGATCGAGCTGGCTACCTCCGGCACTTGGAAGCGCTTGCGGAACGCCTTGGTGAAGCCTTCCAGCTGGGGCTGGGGAAGGCGGCGGATGGTGGTGTGAATCCGCCGGATCGTGGCGCCATCAAGGGGCAGCAGGGCCGCGACCTCGGGGGGTGTGTCGACACCTTCCTCCACTGCAGCAGCGGAGGGCAAGCCCGCAGGCTGGTGGTTGGAAGCGTGGCCGTTGCCAGCTGGTGAGCGCCGCAATGAGCCGTTCCCTGCGGCGGCATTGGGTGTGATCCCGTTGGGAGAGTGGGGCGACATGTCTCCCCGAGGGGAGCGCTCGGTGATGTCGCCCCGTGCGGGGACCCCCGTGGCGCTTGAGGTGACCTGCCGCTGCTGCTTGTCATAGAGCGCCAGCCCGAACGGGTTCCCGAAGGTCATCAGGGCCCGTTTCATGGCGTCGGTCTCGGCTTCCTTGAGGGCGGATTCATGCGCCTGGCCCAGGTCAACATCGATGCCGTGGCCGGCACCGCTGCCTTCCCGCACGATCCCGGCGACGATCACCCTCACCCGGGCGGTGTAGGTGACGCCCCAGCCGTCACGTTGCGGTGGATCGGAGGGCTTGCTCGGCTCACGGCCGATGCGGCGTTCCGCCTGGGAGACGCACTGCAACGCGACCGTCTCGCGCTGCCAGCCGTCGAACCCAAAGATCCGGTTGGCCTCGGCGATTGCCACCCAGCCCTCGATGTAGCTGACCTTGCCTCGGCCCTGATCGCGCTGCTTGACGTTGGCTCGACTCAGGGGTGCCGCCAGGGCAGCGACCTGCTCGGCCGTGAGGGCGGACGCCTGAGCGACAGAGCGGTCGATGGTGGTTGTCGTGGTCATGGCATTAAGGGGCAGGGTGGGGACAAGCGATGGGTGTCAGCTGGCGGGGCTGCCGCCGGGCGGGGCCTCGATCAGCACCCAGCAGGGCGGATCGCTGCAGAAGATGTGATCGGCAGAAGGGCGCCGCCCTGGGCGACGGCCGATCGGCACCACCCAGCTGGCCAGGCGTGTGGACCAAATGTGGCCGCTGGGCCGGGGGCTGGTGGGGGTGGTTTTGGCGGTGGTGCTGCCGTAGCTGGAGAGATCCATGGCTCCTGGTGGTTGGTGGAGGTGATGGCCTGGGTGGTGATGGTGCTGACGCGATGCCCTGGGCCCGCCCCTGTAGCGGACCCCTATCGAGGGGGGCTCTGCCCCCCCTCAGGTGATGCGCCAGGTGCGGCGGGAGAGGAGCTGGGCGCCTGAGATCTGCTGACCGGCTTTGAGGGCTTCTTTGATGGCGGCCTTATCGGGCTGAGTTGTGGTTTTCACCGTCAGCCACTCGGGTGCGAGCGCAGCCTCGTCGTCGATTTCGACAGCAGAGGACTTGCGGCTGCTCAGCTCGTGATTGGGGAAGGAGAAGCGGGTGGCCTGCGGCTGCAGCCGGGTGAGCACCAGCACGAGGGAGTCCTCCAGGGCGTCAGCCCGGCCTGCATCGGAGCGGGAAAGATCCGTGAGGCGTTTGGCCTGCTGCTGGCGGTAGGAGGCCTGGCCGCGGAGGTGCTCGATCACCCAGCAGGTGGCATCGGCCTTGGCCGCCAGGGCTGCCTTGTTGCCCTCCTCTGCCATCAGGGCGGCCTCCAGCTCAGCGAGGGCCTGGCTGCGGCTGTCGTCGTCATCGCTCTGCAGCTGCTCGGCCAGTTGGCTGATGGCGGTGGTGAGCTCCTGGGCCTCGATGCCCAGCTGCCAGAGCGAGCCGGTGCGCTGGAGAGAGCAGGCCGGGCCGGCGGCTTTGGCAGCAGCCCCCGCTAGGGCCGTGGCTGGAACGGTGGGGATCGTGGTGAGAACGGGCATGACGGGGAGAGGGATAGGGGGGAATGCAACGGGCGCCGCAATGGCGGCCCTGGATTCAGGAGAGGGGGGTGGCAGCGGCCCAGGCACTGGCGGATTCGCTGACCTCCACCACAGAGATCGGCACCGGGGAGCGGGAGGCCAGGCGGCGGGCCTGGTGCACCAGCGATGCGGTGCCGGGCCCACCGGGGAAGGCCACCACCAGCACGGAGGTGGAGACCCCAGGGGAGGTGTGGGCCTCGGCCCGGGCCACGGCCAGCTCAAGCAGCTCCCGGTTGCGGATCGGCCCGGCGGCCCGGCCATGGCGCCGCCACTCGGCGGGCATGACCAGTGCCGACCAGCCCAGCTGATGCGCCGCGCGGGCAATGGCGGCATCGGCTCCGCGGGCTCCGCCGTGGAGCAGCAGGTGGACCAGCCGGCCGCCGCTGCGGGCCAGCAGCTCAGCGGCAATGCGTTGATGGGACCAGGCCAGATCACGGCCGCCGCCGGCCGCGATCACAAGGGAACGACCGGCGCCGATGACGGGCCTGGATGAAGTACAAACAGCCATGGAATCAGTTGCCGTAGGTGACAACTGATCGGGGCATCACGGCCACTCAGACTTATGCGGCGGTGATGGCGAGATCAGGGGATGACGTTGCCGCAGGCGATGGGCTCGGGGCCTTTGGCGCGCCCTCATTCTACCAGTACAAATGCACTTGAGGAACGTCAGAGCCGCTGCAAGCACTTGGATCCGAGGGGTTCGGGCTCATGCTCACAGGTCTTGATTGAGTGACAGCCAGCTGGCCATCTTTGCGGCCGGTCTGGGGCTCAGGCCTGATGGACAGCCGCGCAGCCGCGCGAGGTAACCCCTGGCCATCAGCGCCCCTGATCCATCACCTGCCGGCCGGATGAGCAGCGGCACCGCAGCCGCGGGAGAGCCACCCGGCAGCCGTGACCTGAGCGCACCCATCCCGGCGGCGGCGAGGGGAGATCAGATTCACGCGAGCGCAAGGGTCGGCGAAGCCGACTTGCCCTGCCCTTGCGCCGCGTGACACCCTGCATCCCCGCCGCCGGGTGGTCTCCGTCCTCCTGAGCCTCAGGCATCTTCTTCTTGAGCGATCAATTGCAAGAGATGCAAGAGAAAGTCTTTGGGTGCCTCAGGCAGATCAATCACCGGCTTCCGTGCCCAGCGACCACCCACGGGCACAGCTGGCCGGCCGAAAACCCTTGAACTGCCAGCAACAGGCGAGTTTCTCTTGCACTTTCTCTTGCAAGTCAAAAAAGAAGGGTTCCCGGTTTCGCCGAGAACCCTTGGGGTGACTAGTCGGGGCGACAGGATTCGAACCTGCGACCTAGTGCTCCCAAAACTCTTTTTTATGGGTCTGAGGGATCGACTGCCAGGACTGGAGTCTGGGCCAAAAAGCACTGCTGTCACTGCTGTTTACCGTGCAAGGGGATGGCAGCCCACGGCAGGCCGTGCCAAGCTGAGGGGATCGATTTGCTCACATATTTGCTCACATGGGGGGTTCTAGAGCCTCGGACGCCTGGGCTTCTGTGCTCCGCTCCGGCTTGCGCCTCTCCCTCAGCCAGCGAGGCACGAGCAGCGGCTGGCGCGTTTCCGATCTGCGGGGCCGTACGCGCCTCACGGTCGATACCGGCGGCGGTCGTCATCAGGTTCTGTTGCCCATCGAATGGGCCCATGACCAGGCCGATGCCATCCGACAGACGGTTCTGGCGATCCACGCTGCCCACAGCGACGGCCTTCCACTCGATCGGGCCATTGCTGCCGCACTGGCCGGCGATGAGCCGACAACTGATCCAGATGCGGGCCCGATCGAGTGGCCTGCTCTGGTCGAGCGATTCAAAGCCCGAAAGCTGAGCAGCGGCGCCATCAAGCCGCGGACCTGGGAGGCCGTGTATCAGCGCCGGATGGCAGAACTGCTGGCCATCCTCGGCAGCAAGACACCGCCCACCAATCCCCGGGAACTGCTGGAGGCCGTCACGGCGCGTTGGTCTGATCAGCCTGGCTCCCGTGGCCGGCAGATGCAGGTGCAGCAGACCGCGGCGCTGCTGCGATGGGGGGTCGATAACGGCGCTCTGGCTGTGGAATGGGCGCCACCTCTTGATCTCGACCCCTTTGTGGGCCGCAAGCGGGAGGGACGGTCGATCACCACCCCGATCGAGGTGAAGCACATCCTGGAGTTGGTGGAGGCCATTCCGGATGCCCGTTGGCGCCTCGCATTCCAGTTGCTGGCGGCCTATGGCCTCAGACCAGAGGAGCTGCAACACCTTCAGCTGCGCGGCGGCCGCCTGTGGTGCAACTACCGCAAGAACACCAGCCGAGGAGCGACAAAGCCGAGACCGCTGCGGCTGCTGCCCTGCGATGACTGGGCTGAGGCCTGGGACCTGTTGGAACAGTTCAAGGCCCAGCCACTACCGCCGATGCGGCCGGGCTACGGCGCCGAGGACCTGGGCCTATACATGCGCCGGCGGCGTCATTGGCAGGATCTGCGGCAGCAGTACGAGGCAGAAGGGGAGAAGCTGGTCCTCTATTCCGCCCGGCATGGCTACGCCCACCGCGCCCACCTGATCTGCGAACTGCCGCCGAAGGTGGCCGCTGCCGCCATGGGGCACAGCGTCGAAACGCACCTGGCTGCTTACAGCAAGTGGTGCGGTGACGACGTTGTTGATGACGCCTTCGAGCGGGCCGCGACACGCCTTGGTCGATGAACGTCCCGACTGCGATCCACGACGCCCAGAGGGACATACTGCCCGAGGCGCGAGCGATGACTCCCTTCCCCAGGCCAGGAAGCAACGGATTACTCCCCCTGGTGTGCTCATGACAGGAGTGATAGGTTGTCTTTGTGGTTCCCCTGCGGGACTGATTGCTCGCATTCACCATGAATCCCAAGGAGCTGCGGCTTGCTCAGATGGATGCGGTGCTTCAGGACGCCGCCAGCCATTCACTGCCGCAACGGCCGCCGGCGGGCTGGCTGCGGGCCATCCGTGAGGCCCTGGGCATGACCTCCGCTGCACTCGCGGCTCGCTTAGAGATCACCGCTTCCGGGGTGCGAAAGCTGGAGCAGGCCGAGGCGACCGATGCCATCACGCTTGGCACCCTGCGGCGGGTGGCCGAGGCGCTCGACTGCGAGCTGCAGTACACGTTGGTGCCAAGACAGCCGCTGCGGGAGATGAGAAGGCAGCAGGCCCTGAGGCTGGCGCAGCAGTGGCAGCAACGCGCAGGCCGCACCATGGCGCTGGAAGCGCAGCCCATCGATTCGCCATCCGAGCGAGCACAAGAGCGGCTCGAAACCATGGCCGAGGAGATCCTGCGCACCAGCGGCACCCGGCTATGGGATTGAACAAGGACCTACCGGCCGGGGCGACGCCTCTCGATGGGGAGGAGCTGGAGGGGCTGCTGCCCTCCCATCTGGTGAATCGCAGCCAGCTGAACGAATGGGAGCAGCAGAACATCGAAGCTGCTCTGCTCTGGCTGTCCCGCCAGCGACGGCCCCGGCCGCTGGAAGAAAGCTGGCTGCGACGCCTGCACCGTGAGATGTTTGGCCAAAGCTGGCGTTGGGCCGGTCAGTACCGGAGCAGCGACAAGAGCATCGGCGCCGACTGGCGGCAGATCCGGATGCAAGTCCCGGCCCTGCTGGCCGACATCGCCTTCCAGGTGGAGCACCAAGTGGATGTGGTGGATCTGATCGCCATCCGTTTCCATCACCGGCTGGTCTCCATCCACCCCTTCCCCAACGGCAACGGTCGCCACACCCGCCTGATCGCTGACGTGTTGATCCAGCAGCTGGGTGCACCTCGCTTCTCCTGGGGAGGGAGCAGTTCCCTGGTCAATCTCACCGCTCTGCGCCAGGACTACATCGCGGCGCTGCGTCAGGCAGACCGTGGTGACTTGAGTGCACTGCTGGCCTTTGCAAGAGCGCAGTGAAGGGGAATGGCAGCCACGGGGGCGTGCTGCTGGTGGCGTTCCTGGATGTTGCCCTGGTTCTACAAGCCCTGAGATCAGTCCACCCAGTTCTCGATCCTTAGGCCCGGGTAGGAGGCGAAGTCACGGGGGTTGTTGGTCACCAGGGTGACGTCAAGCGCCAGGGCGTGCGCTGCGATCAATTTCTCGAGGGCATCACGGCGCCGCTCCCGACTCGCCATTCGGACGGGGCCGTAGACGCGGGCTGCCGCCCCATCGAAGGGCGCCACGGGGACCTCGAGCAGAAAGCGTGCCAAGGCGGCGCTGTTGCGATCAGCATCAGCGCCGGAGGCCACCACCCCGTACTCCAGCTCTGCAGCGGTGATCGCTGAGATGAGCACTTCTCCGACCCTGCAAGCGGAGAAGCGCTCCGCCACCCGTGGGGGCTGGTTCTTCATCAGGTAGATGCAGATGTTGGTGTCGAGCAGGTAGCGGGGCCTGAGGCTCACAGCGACTCCCGCTCCTGCTGCTCGTCCTGCTCGCGCCCCTCCGCCAGAAACGAGGGCGAGAAGGCGGCCAGCGACTCCAGTGCACCGGTGATGGGTCGGCCGGCCGGTCGGATACGCAGCTCATCGCCGCAGCGCTCGATCTCCAGCTCCAGATCGCTGCGCTCGTAGGCGAGCTCGGCCGGGATGCGCACGGCCTGGGAGTTGCCGTTGCGGAAGAGCCGTGTCGTCGTCATGGCCAGCCGGGATGTACAAGTACATCTTACGAGGCGTGATCGTGTTCGGGCGCGGCAGCTGAGTCACCGGCCCAGGATCAGCGAAGGCCTTATGCAAGGAAGCGGGCTGAACCTTGAATAAGGCTTCACTGTGTTCAAGGTTGTGCCGGAGGGTTGAGCAGACGCCGCAGGGCTCCGGTCGGCAACGGCCGCCCTTCAGCGTGCCACGGCTGCGCCGTGGCGTGCATCGGCCAGCCGCCGCCGCCCTCCGCTCCGGGGCCGGTGTTGGGGTGGCTGGCAGGGCCGCTCTCCCGCGGCTGCGGTGGCCGGGCGGCTGCCAGCCGTCGGGGTGCTGGGGGGAGGCCCAAGATTCCCTCGCGCGGCTGCGCGGGCGGTGGCTTTTTTGTGCTGAATTTGGCTGCATTGGTTATCAAGCTGCCTAGCTCATCGTGGGTGGGTGCGTTTCGGGCAGATCGCTTGCCCCGCGGCCGCCCTGCTCGCTCATTAGTGTGTTTGTACTGCTAGAATAAGAGTCGCGCCAAAGGCCACGAGCCCATCGCCTGCGGCAATGAAATTCTCGGACAACTTGCCCCGTTCGTTTGCTCTGTAGCCCATGAGTTTTTCCTCTGCTGCAGTGGCCCAGGCCGCTGCTTTGTCTCTTCCTGGTCTCCTGCCGCCGCCGGTTGGAGTTCATCGCTCGGTCGTCATCGTCGCCGCCGGTGGCCGTGATCTCGTCTGGCCCCAGGAGCGCATCGCCTGCGCCCTGCTCCAGCGCAGCAGTGGCCGGCCTGTCCATCTGCTGCTTCATGGCGGGGCCCGTGGCGCTGATCGCGCCATCGGCCGCGCCGCCCATCAGCTCGGCTGGCGTGTCCAGTCCCTCGCCGCTGATTGGCGCCGCTATGGCCGCAGTGCCGGCCCCATCCGCAATCGCCTTCTGCTCGAGCAGGCCCTTCTTGAGGCCCAGGCCCACACCTCCCCGGCCTTCAGCGCCTCTGTGCTGGTGATCGCCTTTCCCGGTGGGGCAGGCACGGCCTCTCTGGTGCAGCAGGCCCGCCGCTGCTCCTCCCGTTCGCCGGTGCCGGTGGTGGTGATGGAAGTGCCGCCGCCGTTCTCGCCCGAACCCCTCGCCGCCTGAGCGGCAATCGCCGTCCCGTTCTTCTCGTTCCCCTCCGCTCCACGTCCCCATGTCTGTTCTCACCGTCCCCGCCGCTCCTTCCCTCCCCCAGGCTGCCGGGCCGTCCTGCACCCTGCAGCGCACCGGCTCCCTCTGGCAGCTGGGCATTGAGGCCCAGGAGCTCACCACCGCCATCGGCCAGCTCGCCGAGCAGCTGGAGGCCGACGACGACACCCGCGCCCAGGCCCTCGGCGAGCTCGAGGCTGCCCTGCTGGCCGAGGAGGGCAACAAGCAGGCCCTTGCCGCCAAGGCCGATGCCACCTGTTGGGTGATCGAGCACCTCCGCGGCCAGGCGGCCTACCGCCAGCAGCAGGCCAAACGCCTCACCGATCTGGCCCGCTCCGATGCAGGGCGGGCTAGTGCCCTGGAGGACTCCCTGGTCCTGGTCCTCACCCGTCTCCAACCCAAAGCCAACCGCTTCTCCTTCCCGAATCACGAGCTCACCTCCCGCAAGTCCCAGGCCGTCGAAATCGACGACGAGGACGCCCTCGATCCCCAGTGGCTGAGCTTCACCACCACCAGCAAGCCGGACAAGGCCGCCATCAAGGAAGCCCTCAAAGCAGGCAGAGAGATCACCGGCGTCCAGCTGATCTCCCGCCGCTCCTGGCGCATCCACTAGGGGGGGCAGAGGCCCCTCACAAATGGGGTTTCGGTGGTGTAGCCGGGGCCCCCTCCTTGACCCAATCCCTTCCGCAGCTCACCTCGCTCCATCGCTTCTCATCGCAATGACCGTCGCCGCTCCTTCCTCCAACGGGGCCAGCACCATCAGCCGCGCCGCAGCTCCTCGATCCAGCCAAAGGCCGCCATCGGCCCTGGAGTTGATCCGCACCGCTGATCGAGTGGAGGGTCCTCCAGCAGCAGCCATCGAATCCGTCACGACAGTGCAGGCCAACCAGGCCCAGCCCAGCGGCTTCTCCCCTGAGCAGCTCGCTGCCCTGGCCGCCCCCCTCAATCGGGCCAACGTCCGCCAGCGGGAGCAGGGCCGCGGGAAGGTGGCCTACCTCGAAGGCTGGCAAGTCATCGCGGAGGCCAACCGCATCTTTGGCTTTGACGGCTGGCAGCGCCAGACCATCGCCATGCGCTGCGTCGCCCAGGCCGAACGCCCGATCGGCAGGGACCAGAAGCCCGGCTGGGGTGTCACCTACACCGCCCGCGTGCGCGTCACCGTCACCGCCGGTGGGCTGCCCGCTCTGGTGCGGGAAGGGAGCGGCGCCGGCCATGGCATCGATATGGACCTCGGCCAGGCCCACGAGTCCGCCCTCAAGGAGGCAGAGACCGACGCCATGAAGAGGGCCTTGATGACCTTTGGCAATCCGTTTGGGCTTGCGTTGTACGACAAGCGCCAGCGGGAGGTAACCAGCTCAGCGGCACCAGAACACCCAACGGCCCACCCCCGTCAGGCAGAGCCAGCGCCGCAGCGCCAGGAAAGGTCAGCGACAGCAGCAGAGCACCCGGCTCAGGATGCAGCTCCTGCATCCCAGCAGGATCCGGGGCTGCTTCACCTTGATGCGGACACGATCCGCCAGCTGCACGGCACCATCCGGCAGCTGCCTCGCCCACTGCTGGAGGCCCTCACCCAGGGCTTCCGCAAGCGCTTCTCCATCCCGGAAGGGGCCGCAACGATCGCCGATCGAATCGTGCAGAAGCGTCACCACGATTGGATCGAGGCATTTCTGGTGCAGCACTCAGGCTTGACGAGCTGACAGCAGGCCTGCCGATTCAGCTTCGCTGCTGGATGCCTGCCTGCGGGGCTGGGCGCCTGGGAGCCGGGCCCGACAGATCCGGGCGCAGTCGCTGGCGCAGTTCCTGCGGCATTGCGTCGAGCGCGAAAAATTCCCCGAAAGCTGGCGTCCACCGCTCGATCTGCGGCCGCACATCGGTGTCCCGGCAGCTGAGACTGCTGCCGGCCACCGCAAGGGTGATCCCTTCAGCGATCTGCAGGTGCTGCAGCTACTGGATTCTCTGCCCGAAGATCAACCTGGGCGCCGCTGGGCTGATGCGCTGCGGCTGCTGGCGGAGCTGGGCCTGCGGCCGATCGAGCTGCAACACCTGGGCGTGCGCAGCGATCCGGGCAGTGGCCAGCCGCTGTGGTGGTGCACCTACCGCAAGCGCAGCGGCGGCGGGATGACGACCCCGCGCTGGGTGCATCCGCTGCCGCTGACCGACTGGGACGGGCGAAGGCAGGACTGGCGCCTGCTGGAGCGCTGGCGCGGCGGCGCGATCGAGCTGCCGCCCCTGGGCAACGGGCCAGGAGCGTCTGATGCGATCGTCACCTACCTCAAGCGCCAGCAGGGCTGTGTGGAACTGCGCGAGCGCATGGCGGAAAGAGGAGAACGCGCGGTGCCGTACTCATTCCGCCATGGCTACAGCCTGCGGGGCCACCAACTGGGGGTGGACGCTGGAAGTGTGGCGCTGAGCATGGGGCATTCGCTCGAGGTGCACCTGCGCAGCTACCCATGGGCCTCGGGCCAGGGGGCAGCGGCGGCGTTTGCCAAGGCGTTAATGGTCTAGCTCGCCGGCGCCCTGCTTCAGCCGCTGCCCACCGTGATGCGTCCGCCTGGGCCCCGCGTCCTGTGGTGTTGGCTGCCTACCGCCAGCTGAAAAGCGCCAGGTTGGAGGGCCTGCCGTAGGTGATCGCCCAGGGCCCGGGTGGAATTCCGACAGGTGGACTGCCTGCTGGTGGCAGCAGTCCAGCTGATGACCAGCTGGGCAGAGACCCACTGAGGCCCCCAGACAACGCTGAGGATCAGGCCTCGTTCAGCAGGTTCAGCGCCTCCATGACCTGGAGGCGGATCCCGCCAAGTCGTGCCCACGCCCGCACCGCATCCTGCCTGCTCCGGTAAGGGCGCCAGTCGTCTTCGGCAATGCGGCGTTGCATGTGCGCCGCCACGCGCTGAGCCACGGCGACATCGCTGGGCCTTGCCAGTGGCAGCGTTCTGCCGTTGATAACCACCTCAGGGGACATGGCGTGGGTGGAAGCTGCTGCCGGGGGCATGAGCGATAATTGATCGTACAGCGATGAAAGGAACTGGGTCCTTTCATCGCTCTCAGCCTGCGAATGAATTGGAGCTACGCGATAGTTCTAGACAACAAGTTTCGAACACTTAACACCCTTATTCATTCGCCCGTATGGCACTTTCTGCCTCCTTTCGAGCGAGTTCTGATAACAGTGGGTGCTCCATCACGCCGCAGATGGTTAGCTGCAGCAACTCGGGCTGCGCTAACCGAGGGTTGTCAGCTGCTCAGATGACGCAGGGATTTGTGTGCCTTACTACGGGCCTAGCTGTGAACTATTGCTACTTGCGTACCTGCTATGGCTTCTGTAGTAACGGATGGCGCTGAGGCGGGCTCATCCGCCGGCGGACATCAGCCTTGACAGCCTCGCTGTAGGGACGCATTCGATGGCCCGCTCGGGTGGTGTGTCGAGGATGCGGGATCAGCGAAGGGCTTCAAGCCGCTCTTGCTCTCGCTCGGTCAGTGGCGCCTTCATGGACATGAAACCGAAGGATCCTGACGTCCCGTGGCCGCACTGTGGGCCCCACTCCCTCGGCAAAGGAGCGGCTTCACGTTTCCACACCACTCCCCACCCCCGAACAGGGCATCGCTCCGTCCGCGCGGGCTTTGTGAGGAGTAAATTCCGTTGTGATGGAGCACCTGAACTGGGGATACATCCAATTAGGCCTGCTCGCCATTGCTTTTGGTGGCCTGCAGGTCTGGTGGATCAGCAGCACTCTGAGGACACGTGGCCTCGCTAAGCCCCTGAGCGCAAAGGGTTTCCGCAGATCCCTGGAGCGGATTTTTGAGAAGGACCAGCCGCCACCCGAATGATTGAGCGGCAGCAGGACCGGTTCACGGTAGGATTGTAAAGATTTGATAAGCTTGTATGCTCAGGGCACTCTTCGGCTTTCTCTTTGCGGCGGTCATGTTTGTCCAGGTTCCTCAATGGGACAACGATTGGACCAAGTGCTCTGTGTCGGTTCCCGACACCGCTTGTCACTGGTATGTAGTGAACCCAGACAACACTTTTGGCAAGGGATTCAGTTGGATCACTGCTCCAAAATATGACTTTGAAGCCCTTCAAGACATTGCAGCTCAGCATGAATTGACAGTCGCTAACGGCTATAAAACGACGGTGGAATTGATGGATGCAAGCGCTGACGTCAAATACGGTGATGATTACTGATCGAGAACATTTTGGAATTAGATCTTTTGATTTATTCCGATACATCCGATAAATCTACCTTTGGTATTTAAACCTCAGTTTTTTTGAGCGCGAGCAGACAGTTTTGCCAAAATTTCTGTGCGTTTATAGCGAAATCGAGCGGCGGAATTATTGAATCTCTGCCAGCATCAGCGGCAGGTCAGGACAATTCCGTTCATCAAGACACAAAAAGATTCGGTTGAATAATTTCCAGGCATTTCGCTGTTCAGCTCTGAGCGTTTATGGGACGTTTCCAGGGGGTGCGCCCCCAGGGCTTGAGAAAAGAAATGAACACAACGGCCAACTGCAGCAGCACCTGAACGCCACCCCCCACCAGCCCCTGGAACCAGGTTGTCCAGTAGATCGAATCCGCAGGTATCTCAGGCAAGTTGAGCCCTGCGACCAAAGCCGCATTGCTATCGAGCCAGGGACCCAAGGCCACTGTGCCAAAAAAGATCAACGACACCGTGAGCAGGCCCTTGATCACCACCCACCAGTGCTTGAAATACCCCCACGGTGTGATGGCACAAAGCACAAGACCGCTCAGGAGACTCAGCGAAGCACAAGGAATGATCACAACGTCGTCCAAGAACTTGCTCAGTTCAGCGACTACCACCTGCGTGGGGAAGGCCCGCTCGGCCTGGCCGAACTGAATCAACACCAATAGGCCGGCCGTCACGGCCCAAGTCAGGGAGATCACCACATGCGTGGAGATGATCCACAACCGCCCGGTGACCGATACTTTCCACACGAAAGGGAGCTGCTCGAATACCACAGAACCCTACCCAGAACCAGCCTTGGCCTCCCACCAGCCCAAAACGAGTGGCAATGTTGTCCCTCCGTCGCCTTCTGCTGAAGCGGGCGATCAGCCCAGAAAGGGATCCAGGAAGCTGAGAGGCCTGGACATGGTTTCGGAGAAGCCGAGAATGCCGCGGTCCCGGTAGCTGTACACCAGTGTGTCGTCTGCCTCAGGGGAGTAGGTGCGCCAGTGGCCCAGCACTTCGCTCATGTTGCTGAGCAGCCGCACCGTGGCCAGCTCGAAGGGCCGCTGGAAGCCACGGCCGCCTGCTCTGGCGATGAACGCCCCCTGGATCGGCGACAGGTTCGGCCATGGGCCGCCGATCTGCCACAGGCCTTCGTAGAGGCCCAGCACCCGATGCAGCTGGGGCTCGGCGTCCACCCGCAGCTGCTCGCTCGGGAAGCCGGTCGCCCGGTGTCAACTACTTAGGCGAGTCTCATCACCGATGCCGATCGCCAGCACGTTGATGCCGGCGGCCTCCAGCTGCGGCCATGCCGCCACCAGGCGACGGCGGCCCTTCCCGCGCCCTGAGGGCCATCCAGTGCCACCCCTCGTTACAACCTGTTACAATTCTTGAAACAACCCGCAACAACAATGACTGACTCCACTCCCCGTTTCGGCTTCGTCGCTTTCGCTGAAACCTGGAATGGCCGCCTTGCCATGCTCGGCTTCGTGATCGGCCTCGGCACCGAGCTGCTCACCGGCCAAGGCATCCTTTCCCAAATCGGTCTGCGTTGATCGCCATGGGAACCGACTACACCCCCGCCATCACCGTCGTCGTCGCCCTTGTGGTGCTGCTCACCGGCATGGTGACCTTCGTGCTCAGCCGCCCCAGCGACCTGGAACCCAGAACCCGCTGACCGTCTGACGGCTCAAGCTTTCTCCCCCCTTCTTCCTGAACCCATGACCAACACCCCCGCCAACGCCCCGTTCCTGCAGGGCGACGACGAGCGTTCCATCCACATGGAGCAACTCAAGCGCGTTGAGCTCTTCAATGGCCGCGCCGCCATGCTTGGCATCGTGATCGGCATCGTTGTCGAAGGCCTGACGGGTTTCGGAATTGCTCACCAGATTGGACTCGGCTCCCTGGTCGACGGTTACACCGCCTGCCGCACCCAGCTCCTCCCCTTCTGCCTTTGATCACTCAACAGGTCGCCGTCCTGGTCAGGATGGTTCCATCGCTCGGCTGTGATGCTGCCTCTTTCCCCCTGCTGTCCCTTCACGGCCGCCAAGGTCGCCGGTCTGCAGACCACGGTGCTACTGCTCCTCACCCTGTTGATCAAGGCCAGGATTCAAATTAAGGCGGCGTCAGCCCTGGGCCTATTCCTGCTGGCCCTGCAAACCTTCGTGTTCCTGGCCGCCGCTGGCGCCTTTGGTTTGGTAGCCATCGGTGCTGTGGCCTTTGCAGTCAATCGACAAGGGGCTACAAAAGAAGATTTCATGAACGCATCGCAATAGCCAAAACGAAGCGAAGCCTCGTCCATCTCCTGACTCACCAAACCCTAGAGACCTCCGTGACCACAGCCGTATCAATGGCGGTCAATTGGTCGTCCATTTCCAGCCTTCAAGCAAGGAAAAGTGGAACTTAACACCTAAATGGCAGCCTAAGGAGGGGTGTTCAGCGCTGTAACCGATATATTTTTTGTTTGATTTTGGTAGAGTGCGACCCCCCGTTGATTCGTATCACCTGAAGTGGAGGCCTTACCGGAGTAACAGCGATAATGAGTTCACCTGTCCCGGAGCCATCCGTAGTCGCTGCCAAACTCAAGATCACTAAGCACCATATTGGTTTGATGCCTTAAGCCCGACCATCTCACTGGTGCCGATGCTGGAGGCTTTATGCGCTGGCCCTACAGGTGATGAATCCCCGGAGACTTTGGCAGGCACTGCACAGTTGCGGCAACATAACTTCATCTGCAAATGTGTCTGCTGCTTTCCTCACTCAGCATCCAATCGGCGTGGATGGGTGAGGCCAGGCGAGTAGACAGGGGATCTGTCGTCTCTCATTTTTTTGCTGCACACCATCCCACTGCTGGCCGCCACCTGCCTGGTGGGGTTCACGTTGCTGCAGCTACTTTTCACCGCCGGGTCGTAGTGATTGGACGTTGGCGGTTGGTTGAAGCGCCTACCGATGAGAGGATCCTGTAGTACTGGCTCAAGCACTGAGAGAAATCTCGCGCTTCATAAGTCTTCATTCTTCGCCAACTTCACCATTCGTTCGTTGATCCTGGCGAAGCTGGTTTGGATCGATTTTTTGATTCAACAGCCTTGATGACCATTGACTTCAACGTGAGGTAGCTCCTATTAATGATTCGCGTAGAAACTAGAGGCCAGATGCTGGTCCCCGGCCTGCCACAAAAGCGTCTAGACGCAGAGCGATCTTGGTCTGCGACGAAGGGGCTGTGGCCAGCACTGGAGACAGAGACCACAGCTCGCTTTCCATATCCCGGTCATTGACACTGAAGTGACTGTCGAAAGGCCATTCAGTTCGCCGGTTTTCCTCAACACTTGTGCGCCGGCCCCAATCAAGACAGTCATAACACTGAACGGCATCCAGGCGATCGCCGGCCAGCTGAACCAGGATCTGCTCGCCGGCGGCGAACAACTCACTAAACGCTGCCAGTGACGATCACCTTAACCTTGCAAGCGCAAGCGATGAACACTCCTACTGGATCGAGGAGTTCTCGTCATTCGCCATCTGCTGGTAGTGACAGAGGAAGCAATTGATGGAGAACAGGCCAGCCTATGCTGGACCTGAACATCAAGACGAGCTGCGACACCCTAGGCGCCCGGACAGGCACAAATTTGCAACGGTGAACGTCGAGGCAACTCCAGGCCTGAGGAGGCAGTCAACATTTCAACCGCAGCTGCTATAAAATGGAGCCAAAGGTGGATCACTGATGAAAAGTATTAATGGCCCGTTGCGTAGAGCTTTAATCTATAGCCTTATCAGCTATGCGGGATTGGTTCTAATCAACAACTCGGAGCTTGACCTTCCCAACATGTGGATCGCCTATTTGCCGATGTTTATCGGCGTCTACGTGGTCACGCAATTGCTTGACAAGAAGTTCGGTGGCTGAACATCTCAATACAAGATTGTCCTGATCAATCCCATACAGAAAGCGAGTGATTCCATCGTGCCAGATTATTCAACATTGCTCGCTGGATTAGCAGAAGAACTACGGCCTCTACATAACAGGCCAGAGGGCTAAGGGTTTAAAAGACCTGAGAAGCCATAGGGTGCAAACTCTGAATCATGGCTCCTTCAAGCCTTATCGGTCAGGGCTTTTTGATTCCGAGCGCTTGAGCTCCGTACTGTTCACTGAACATGGCTTGGACTTGCCAGGCCCTTAACAGCGTTTTGGAAACTTTGCGGAGCTCCTCAAGTTCCGTGCAGCTGTCAATCGCCCGTGATTGGGACTCAACAAAGAACTCTCTGCTGACCGAAAGAGAAAGGCTCATGGCAATGGTTGCTGTTGGAAGTTGTCGAAAAAAGACTCAGCAGGGAATTCAGCCGATGCCCAGCAGGCCGCGGGTGAAGGCCTCACCCCCCATGGCGAATTCGGTGGCCAGCAGAGCGATGAAGCCGAGCATGGCCATCCGGCCATTGAGCTTCTCGGCGCGCTCGTGGAAGCCCCAGCCGCGCTCGGCACTCACCACTTCCATGCGGGGCTCCATGGCGAAGGCATTGAGGCGGCCACCGTCTTCGGTGGTCACCGTGGCGCCGCGGATGGAGGAACGATCAAGGGCGCTGGGGGCAGTGGCGGTGGCTTGGGCCATAGGGCGCTCGGCGAGGATGAAACTGTAACAGAATGTTGCGGAATGTACAAGTTTGTAACTTTTGCACCGGATCTGGCCTTCCCGGAGCCCATATCGCAACCATGCAGGACCCCACCGTGTGCGTTGCATGGTCGGCTGGCCAGCAAAGCAGCGCCCTCGGAGCTCAGGAGCCACGGCCGGGACCAAGGATGGGCCAGACTCGTTACATTCCGTTACTGATGCCATGACGGTCGGTCAGCTCTTTCTCGAATCCCTTTCCAGCGGGGTCATCACCGCCAGTGAGCTCTCTTGGCTCACCCATCAGCAAGACAGTTTCACCCGTGTAGAGGAGGCCACTGCGCTGAGGCTCGGACGCCTGCTCGATCAAGGCCAAATCCAGCTGGGCTGCCGGCTCTCGACAAGGAATTAGGCCAAGCCTTCCGGGTCGATCTTTCGCTGACGGCCCTGATCTGGTAGGTCTGATTTACTTGAAGTCCATATGGCAACAAGCTCCTATCTTGTTACTGTCTTCATCACTGACCTGCCGTCGGCACTGAGAATTAATTCAGACCGCTTCAGACTTCATGTTGGTTCGTACAGCGAAAGGTCTGCACAGTCATTGTTGTGCAGACCATATTATCTGTTTTAGGTTTCTTAAACCCTAGGCTTGGCAAGTGCGTCATTCGACTTTCAACTTCCTTACGAAGCCTGCTGATACAACGCCTCCAGCCGCTCGCGGCTGAGGTCGACATACAGAACTTCGTCGCCGGGCTCGGGGGCTTCGGGATGGCTCCTAGTCCTGGAGCTGCTGCTTGCCTGTGAAGAAAGCCGAGTAGAGCCGCGCAGGTTTTGGTTCATCAAGGCAAAAGCTCCACCGCCAATGACCGCAAGGCAGATTAAGTAGACAGCAGCCAGGAAATCGTTCAAGAGAAATTGCCCTTTTTCTCACCGTAGCATGAAGAAGTGTTACATGCAGCTTTCGGTTCTCCAGGAGCGTGCTGTCCCCTGGAAGTAGAGGGCATGCCTCTCGGCCCCAGCGGTCCATCGCCAGGGTCTTCTGGAGGAGCATCCGGTTGGAGAACGCCACCATCAGTCAGCCGCCAGGGGGGGAGGACCTGCGTCTCAGGCACAGCCAGACGGCCATGATCGCCGCATCAACGCTGGCGGATACCAAGCTCGGGTCCTGAACATGGTTGAGGTGCTGCCGTCAATGACGGTCCAGTGCTGGTAGATCCGGACGAAAACCCCAGGCTTTGCAGTGGATCGCCATGCCAGGGCTAAGGGCACATGACTCCCGACGGCGCTGGCAGCAAGAGCCCGGGGGTCGTGGGATACCAGCAGGTCATCCTTCTGGGAAGAGTGGGGGATGACGACGGGAATCAGGTCCTGATCCCGCCCCAATCCATGGCTCAGCTCCTTGAGCAGCCGCACCGCTAGCAGCCGCATGTCGAGCACCGCCAGGGGCTTGACGAATCAGCGCCGCGCCTGAACCAGCTCTTCTCAGCCGCCACGCCTGACCCGTCACACGGTTGTTCGGGGCTCACCAGCGGTTTATGAGAGAGAAAAACGCTCAGCTGTAGCGGTAATGAGTGCGGCGATCAGCAAGAGCGCAGCGCCGCAGGATCGCTCAGAACCATTGGCACAACTTGTCCTATAAGCTTGGCTGATGACAATGATCTCAGGGGCTGATCGATCCAAGGGCGATCCAGCTCGTAACGCTTCGAAAGATTGCTTACATTTCAGGTGCCGGTTCGCCGGACCTCTTTCCTGCTCTTCTGAGCTTCCCAACCGTCCTCATGACCGCCACTCTCCAGCAGCGCTCCGGCGCTTCGGTGTGGAACCAGTTCTGTGAGTGGGTCACCTCCACCAACAACCGTCTGTACGTCGGTTGGTTCGGTGTGCTGATGATCCCCACCCTGC
>Ga0247832_1001736_pt1 | contig 36555 bp, 26 predicted proteins | sample LaCruzMarch2015__10_FD_192407 | JGI IMG/M metagenome (GOLD analysis project Ga0247832, IMG submission 192407) | Freshwater microbial communities from meromictic Lake La Cruz, Castile-La Mancha, Spain - LaCruzMarch2015_4m | ecosystem: Environmental > Aquatic > Freshwater > Lake | place: Spain... | reverse complement strand
GAAGGACGTACAGATGTATATTATTCGTACTTAAATAGTGCTGATGGAATCAATACAAGTACAACTGCGGCCGCTGGACGTGCATGGGGGCCAAAATTTAATGGTCAATCTTACTTTCAATATAATCCAGACGCCCCAGATGGTAAACCAACCGAAAGAACGCCGTGGGTTGCTCAAAAAGACTATATTTCAGGTTATTTTCAAACGGGAAAAACTTTTTCAAATAGCCTTTCGCTTGAAGGTGGTACAGATAAAGGTTCAGCAAGATTTTCGTTTACTCACCTTAAAAACGAATGGATTGTGCCAAATACAGGCTTTGAACGAATCAATGCTGCTTTATCGGTTAACCAACAATTATCTTCAAAATTAAAGATTACAGGAAAAGCAAATTATACCAACAAGAAAAGCGATAACCTTCCTGCCGCTGGCTATAATAATCAATCACTCATGTATTTTGTAATCATTGGGCCCGCACCAAATGTGAAACCAGAATGGTATAAACCCTATTGGCAATCAGGTTTAGAGGGTGTACAACAACGCAACCCTTTTAATCCTGGCCCCGATAATCCTTACTTGGATATGTATGAAATGCTCAATAAAATGAATAAGCATGGACTTATCGGAAATATTGCCGCCAACTACCAACTTTCTGACAAGTTTGATTTAATGCTTAGAACAGGTGTAGATATGTCGTACGAATTCCGTTCGCAGCAACGACCTTTCAGCATGACAAAATACCCAAGAGGGATGTTTAGAGAGCAAAATGTTTTTAGTTATGAATCAAATACCGATTTTTTATTAAATTATAAAGATAATTACGGAGAAAAAATTAGCGTTCGAGCATCACTTGGTGGAAATGCAATGAAGCAAACATACGATTTTGCAGGTTTGTATGCCGACCAATTAGCTCAACCAGGTATTTATCAAATCTCAAACAGTTTAGACCAAGCAGTAGCCGACCCACTCAAGACTCGTAAGGCCATCAATAGTGTTTATGCGACAACACAATTTGCTTACGACGAAAAGATTTTTGTGGACTTAACAGGCAGAAACGATTGGTCAAGTACTTTGCCATTTGCCAATAATTCGTTTTTCTATCCTTCTATTAGTTCGAGTTTTTTATTGCATGAATTGTTTAAAATGCCGCAATCAGTTTCGTTTGCAAAGATTCGTGCTTCGTGGGCACAGGTTGGAAACGATACACGTCCGTACCAAACTGCTCGTTATTACGACCGAATTTATGGTAATAACTTTACGAACCCTTCAACATTATTTAATGCCAATCTTAAACCCGAAATCACTTCAAGTTACGAGTTTGGTATAGATATGCGTTTGCTCAAAAACCGATTGGGATTAGATTTAGCTTTTTATAATAATGATAGTCGTAATCAAATTTTAGCCGTTCCACTTGATCCAACCTCAGGTTTTTCAAATGCCCTTATCAATGCAGGCTTGATTAATAGCAAAGGTGTTGAAGTGAAATTAAATGGCAAAATTATCAATAATAATAATTTTAAGTGGAATTCTACGGCTATTTGGTCAAGAAATCGCAGTTACGTGCGTGAATTAGCTGAAGGAATCACTAACCAAACAATTTATAGTCACAGCGGAAACGTTACGATTGAAGCACGTGTAGGTGGATTGATGGGCGATATGTATGGCCGTGGTTTCCAACGCTCGCCCGATGGCCAGATAATTTACGGTACAAACGGATTACCTGCTCAACTCGACCCAACTGTAAAAAAATGGGGCAATGCTTTTGCTAATTGGAAAGCGAGCTGGTCGAATGAATTTACTTATAAAGGTCTAAAATTTAGTGTTTTATTGGATGGACAAATGGGCGGAAGTATGTACTCTCAAACAAATCATAAAAATAATACTTTGGGCAAAACAAAAGTAACACTTCCGGGAAGAGATGGTGGATTGGTTGGTGATGGTGTAGTTTTACAACCAGATGGTTCATTTAAACCTAATGCGGTAAAAGTAGCCGCAAGTGCTTACTACGATAATTATTACCAAATCAGTAATGCCGAAGTAAATATTTTTGATGCATCATTCTTGAAAATCCGTGAGGTACGTTTTGAGTTTAATTTACCTCAAAATTTGCTTAGCAAAATTGGTATTCGTCAAACTAGTGTAGCCCTGTTCGGTCGTGATTTATTCAATTTTACAAAATTCCCAGGTTTTGACCCAGAAGGTGGAAATTTGAATAATGGAACACTAACCCCTGGTGTTGAACTCACCCAATTTCCATCGGCACGCAGTATGGGAGCCAATTTGACATTTAAGTTTTAATAAAAAAGTATCTTGAAAATGAAAAATAAATTAAAATATATCGTTAAGCTTTTGGTCATGTTGTCTGTATTAAGCTCATGCACAAAAAACTTTGAAGAAATTAATATAGATCCAAATCGTCCAGAAAATGTTAATCCAGGCGTAATTTTGGGACAAATGCAATACCGAATCATCAATAACTCGGTTTCAGCGGCTCGTAATTTTACCCATGAATTGATGCAAGTTGATGCACCTCGCTCAAGTACGAGTGGCTTAGGGCTTCATCGTTATTCTGTAAGCCCAGGTTCAGGTGTTTGGAGTAGTTTTTACCAGAACCTAAGCGATGCACAAGATATTTATATAATCGCCGACCGTCTAAAAGAAAATAATTACAAAGCCATCGCATTGGTTTATAAATGCTGGGCCTATTCTATTTTAACAGACTTGTACGGTGATGTGCCCTATTCTCAGGCAATTAAAGCAACCGAAGGTAATTTTAAACCATCTTTCGATAAACAAAAAGATATTTATACGCAGATTTTGAAAGATTTAGAAACTGCAAATGGTCTTTTTGATGATAATAAAATCTTGACTTACGGTGGTGATTTAGTGTATAATACAAGCGTTTTGACGAGCGGAAAAAATATTGGAATTCAACGGTGGAAAAAATTTACTAACTCACTCAAATTAAGATTATTATTAAGATTATCGAAAAAAGAAGGTGAAATCAATGTAAAAGAACAAATTAATGCCATTTTAGCGGATGCAGTAAAATACCCAACTTTTACTGCTAATGCTGATGATGCGATTTTTCGGTACCCTGGTACTTTCCCCTATTTCAATCCTTACTACAATGCTCGAACGCTAGATTGGAGAGATGGCACATATTATACCGAGTTTTTCTTGAATCCGATGAATACAAGTGCTGACCCACGTCGTTCTATTTGGGCAATACCGGTTACGGTCGCAGGTGTTTCAACATTTCGAGGTATTCAAAGTGGCTATCCAACTACACTCGAATATGTTGTAGGTCAAAATTCAAGTTATACCGATGCACTAAAAACTTTGCCGCAATTGGGGGTAATGATGCCTTTTGCCGAAGTTGAGTTTATCAAAGCTGAGCTCGCTTTGAAAGGATATACAACAGGAAAAACACCAAAAGCCCATTATGATGCAGGAATTACGGCCTCGATGGTTCAGTGGGGAGCAACAATGCCAAATACTTTTTTAACCCAAAAAAGTATAGCTTATGATGCCTCACTTTCTACTGAAAAACAGTTGGAACAAATCATGTTACAAAAATACTACGCCTATTTCTTTGTAGATTACCAATCATGGTTTGAAAAGCGTAGAACTGGTTTCCCAATTTTGCCAAGAGGAACTGGAATTCCTGCAGCAAACAAGTTTCCTAGTCGTGTACCCTACCCTACTTATTTACAATCACTTAATCCTGAAGGTTTAGCTGGTGCAGTAAGTTCGATTGGTGCTGATAACAGCGATACAAAAGTATGGTGGGAAAAATAAAACATTGCTTTTAATCATTGAAAACGCTGACAAGATATTTGTAACTTGTCAGCGTTATCCATTTAAAAATACATTCAAATGAAACATCTATTCAAATTTTTACTTTTGTTTTCTTCATTGGCGACATTTGGTCAAAATGTAAATACGCAGCCGAACACACAAGAAGTTTTATTGCCAAATGGTTGGTCACTGACACCGGCTGGTCGCTCTTTAGAAGTTGGAGATTTGCCATTAAATATAGCCGTTTCTGCATCGGAGAAACTAATGGCTGTTACAAATAACGGTCAAGGAAAACAAACAATTCAATTGATTGATACGAAATCTGAGAAGGTTTTGGATAATATCGAAATCCCAAAGTCATTTTATGGCCTAAAATTTAGTAGAGATGAAAAAAGTCTTTTCGCATCAGGCGGAAACGACAACTGGATTTTAAAATATGCCATCATCGAAAATAAACTCGTTTTGAATGATAGCCTAATTTTGGGTAAAAAATGGCCAAATAAAATTTCTCCAGTTGGCATTGAAATAGACGACGACCGCCAATTATTGTATGTTGTTACGAAAGAAAATAATTCATTTTATATTTTAGATTTAAAGACAAAAGCCATAGTTTTCGAGCAAAATTTGGGGAATGAAGCTTATACCTGTGTACTTTCTCCCGACAAAAAAATACTTTATATTTCGCTTTGGGGTGGACGAAAAATTGCTCTTTTTGATACTCAAAATCGAAAAATTGTGAATACAATTCCAGTTTCATACAACCCGAACGAATTGATTTTGAGCAAAAATGGTCAATATTTATATGTAGCCAACGCAGGCGATAACAGTGTTTCAGTAATTGATACAAAAACTCAAAAAGTAATCGAAATATTGGATGCTGGTTTATATCCAAATTCTCTCGTTGGTTCGGTTACGAATGGCGTTGCTCTTTCAAAAAATGAAAAAACGCTTTATATTGCCAATGCTGATAATAATTGTTTGGCGGTTTTTGATGTAAACAATAAAGGAAAAAGTTTCTCAAAAGGATTTATTCCTGTGGGCTGGTATCCTACCAATGTTCGAGTGGTTGGTAAGAAAATATTTGTTGCAAACGGCAAAGGATTTACCTCATTTGCCAATCCAAAAGGTCCACAACCAGTTAAAAAAACTGTGCGTTCAGAATCTCATTTAGGTGAAGATACGAGTGGACAGTATATTGGCAATTTGATGAAAGGAACATTAAGTATCATAGATACGCCAAATGACAAAGATTTAGCCTTATATTCTAAAAAAGTTTATCAAAATACGCCTTACAAAAAAGATAAGGAACTTGACACAGATGGCGAACTAAACAATCCAATTCCGATGAAGGTTGGAGGTGCTTCGCCTATCAAACACGTATTTTATATATTAAAAGAAAACCGTACTTACGACCAAGTTTTTGGTGATATGAAAGAAGGCAATGGCGATTCTACACTTTGCCTATTTGGTGAAAAATATACACCTAATCAGCATAAATTGGCTAGAGAATACGTATTATTAGATAATTTTTATGTAGATTCCGAAGTAAGTGCCGATGGTCATAACTGGTCGATGGGAGCTCACGCCAATGATTATTTAGAGAAAACTTGGCCAACTGGCTATGGTCGTCGTGGTGGCGTAACCGAAGGAATGGGTCGCCGTCAGATTGCCAATGATAAAGATGGATTTATATGGGATTTTTGTAAACGTCAAGGTGTAAGCTATCGTACTTATGGTGTTTTTGCTGATGATAAAAAAGGAAATATTTCTGCATTAGATAAAGAACACGTTTGCTCTTATTTTACAGGATATTATAACCAAAAAGTAAAAGATACGACCCGAGTTAATCAATGGAAGCGTGATTTTGATTCTTTGTTAGTTGCAAAAGCAGTTCCTGCATTCAACTCTATTAGACTAGGTGCTGACCACACACAAGGAATGGCAGTAGGAAGACCAACACCTTTTGCTTGCGTGGCAGATAATGATTTAGCAGTCGGAATGTTTATTGAACATTTGAGTAAAAGCTCAATTTGGAATCAATCTGCGGTATTTATCCTAGAAGATGATGCTCAAAATGGCCCTGACCACGTTGATGCTCACCGCTCAAATGCTCTTGTTGTGAGTCCATATACCAAACGAAATTTTGTTGACCATACCATGTATTCAACCTCTGGAATGCTCAGAACGATGGAATTAATACTGGGTTTACCTCCAATGACACAATATGATGCCGCGGCAATGCCGATGTTTCGTAGTTTTACAGCAAAACCAGATTTTAAACCTTACCAATCAGTTCCATCATCTATTAATTTGGAAGAGATAAATACAGCATACACACCGTCGGCAAAACGTTCAGAAGGTTTGGAATTTGCTGAAGTTGATAGCAATGACGATAATCTTTTCAACGAAATTTTATGGAAAGGCATCAAAGGTGAATTAGCTCAACTTCCAGCACCCCGACGAAGTGCTTTTGTTAAAGTCGTTAAAGTCGACAATGATTGATTTTGCAATAGATTGCCGAAAACATCCAAACGTTTACAAAATACCAATGTTTTCTATTAAAATTATAGATTATTCTGTCGATAAACATCGAAATCATTAGTATAATTAAAATTCACAAAAAGCCTCTTTTTCAAATCGAAAGAGAGGCTTTTTACTCAATAAGTAGATTAATGCCTAACTATAGAGGTTAAGAAATTTCACGAATTTAATTCATTTTTAGATTTTTTTTAATGCTTTGACAATCATTACCTAATACTAGCTTTACATGGGGCGAGTAGTTTTGTAATTTAATTAACTATATTAATTACCCATGAAAAAAACTGTGCTGTCCATTTTAATTGGATTTCTATTTTGCTTTAATGCTTTTTCGCAAGGAACTGATGCCACAATTGCTGGTGTAGTCAAAGACGAAAAAGGTGAAGGAATTCCAGGAGCTTCGGTGCGTGTCCGCAACGAATCAACTGGTTTTCAGACTGGTACACTTACCAACGTAAATGGTGAGTTTCAATTGCAACAACTTCCGCTCGGCAAACCTTATACAATAACGGTTTCGTTTGTGGGTTATCAGACCCAAAAATTCTCAGATTATGCTCTAAATCAAGGAGATAAACTGAAAATTGATTCAAAACTAATGATTTCAAATACAACTTTATCTGAAGTTGTGGTTTCTGCTAATTCTTTTGTCAATAAAGAAACTGAAAGAGCCGGTGCAGCTATCGCCGTAACAGCTTTACAGATGAAACAACTTCCAATGGAAGGCAGAAACTTTACGGCTTTAACCGCCCTTTCTCCACTGCAAGGCCGAAATGGAAGTTTTAGTGGACAGCGTACTTCATCGACCAACGTAACGATGGATGGAGCAAACGCCCGAAATATGTACACTAACGGAGCAGTTGGCAATGGTCCATACACGATTTCTCAAGAGGCAATTCGTGAATACCAAGTTTCGACCAATAACTATGACGTAACACAAGGTCGCCAAGGTGGTGGTTCAGTAAATGCTGTTACAAAAAGTGGTACGAATACAATGGAAGGTTCAGCGTTTTTCTACCAAAGAGCAAGTAAAGCGAAACTTTTTGGAAATGAATTGTTTCCAATGAATAGTAAATTTAATGCAAACGGAACACCACGAACCACCAATATCAACCAAAAACAATATGGTTTTTCGTTAGGTGGGGCATTAATCAAAGATAAACTACACTATTTTGTGGCTTTAGACCGTCAAAACGAAACAATTCCTTTTCAAATCGCTCCAGTTTTTGATGCAACTCAAGAACAAAACTTTGGTATTACTAAAGCCAATTTAGAGAAAGTGATTGAAGTGGCAAGACAAAAATATGGCATGAAAAATACGCCACAATATGGCGACTTTTCGAGACAAACTGAAGCAAATGCCTTGTTTATGCGTTTGGATTGGCAGTTAAACGATAAAAATAAATTAACTTTCCGTAATAACCTTACAACTTGGAATGCTCCAAATTCGGTAAGTGATAATTCAAATGTCAACTTATTAGAATCTTGGATAGGTTTTAAGTCAAGAGAAAACAGTGCTTTGGTTTCTTTGCGTTCGGCTCTAGCACCTGATTTAACCAACGAATTGAAATTTCAATATCAAACCGTTAATCGTAATTATATCGTAAGTTCAGATTTACCTTTAGAAAGCATTCCTCGTGCAATCATTACGGTTCGCTCGGTCATTCCTACTGCAACAAATCCTACTGCATCACAAACCCGAACTGTACAGTTTGGTGGTCAAAGATTTGGTACAGAATACGCCAATGATAAAACACTCCATTTGGCAAATACAACTTATTGGAGAAAAGGCGGTTTAAATTTTAAATTCGGAACGGACAATATGCTTACTTTCTTAGATTCTAAGATTGTAAACGAAATGAATGGTCGCTTCTTCTATGCAAGTTTACAAGATTTCATTGACAATAAAGCAAGCCGCTTTGCTCGTGAAGTACCGTTATCGAACCCTGCTGTTCAGCAATCTTTATTAGATTTTTCAGTATTCGGACAGGTTGATTTTCAGCCATTTAAAAACGTTTCGGCAATGGCAGGTTTGCGTTATGATGCAACGATTTTCTTTAAACAAGGCGATGCAAACGCAACAACCGAAAACAAATTGGGCATAAAAACAACCAATTCTTTGGCCGATTTTAATAATATCCAACCAAGACTTCAATTAACTTGGGATGTGCAAGGTCGCCAAAAAGATTTAATAAAATTTGGTGGTGGAATTTTCTCGGCACAGCCAGTTTCTTATTTACAGTTGAATAATATTCAAAACAGTGGTACAATTGTAGGTTCGATTGATGTTTCGGGAGCAGCAGTTCCAAAAGCAGATTTTGTTTCGTATCGCAATAACCCAGCGACAACGCCAGGAATCAAACCAGGTGAAAGCTATATTTCAACTATTAATGCTGTTTCTGATGATTTTCAAGTACCAAGTATTTTCAAACTAAACTTGTCTTATAACCGTTTTTTCAACTCAAGATTTAGGGCGGGTGTGAATTTATTATGGTCGAAAACCATCAACAATTATGTTTATTATGACAGAAATATTGTTGACCAACCATACTTTACGCTTAGCAACGAAGGAAATCGTGGCGTTTTTGTGCCAGCAAATACTATTCCAGCCAACGGCTCAACTGATTGGACGAAAGGCAGAAAAGCAACTGATGTAGGTAGAGTTTTGGAATTAGAATCTTCGGGTCAATTAGACCAAATGGCGGTAGTTTTTGATGCAAGCATGAGACTCGGAACAGATGGATATTTTACTGTAAGTTATACTAGAAACGATACAAAAGACAATACTTCTTTTGACTGTTGTGTGGCCAATACTTCAACATTTCGTGCTATTGCTGACGACCCAAGAGATAGAACTGTTGCTGCTTCTGATTTCCAGTTTAGCGATAAATTAGTTGTTAGTGCTGCTTCGCCAACTGTGAAAGGTTTCCAGCTCGGTGCTGTTTTTAATGGTGTTGGTGGAACTCGCTACTCGTTTTTGGTTGGTGGAAATAAAAGTATCAATGGTGATTTTGTGTTGACAAATGACTTAGCTTTTGTTTTTGACCCAAATAATTCTACGGTACCCGAAACTGTAAGAAATGGCATCAAAGGTCTTTTGGAAAACCCGGATGTAACACAAAGTGTAAAAGATTATATCACTAAAAGTGCCGGCAAAGTAGCTGAAAGAAATGGTGGTGTAAATCCTTTTTATTATACCTTAGATTTGCGTCTTACAAAAGATATTACACTTTATAAAAATCATAAGTTGGGATTTTCGGCAGATTGTTTTAATTTTATGAATTTGTTGGATAAGGCCAAAGGTGTTTCATATAATCATGGAAATATAAACTTGCTTACTATGAATACTTTCGACCAAGCTACCAAAAACTATACTTATGGTGTTGAGTCTGGGGCTGGCAGAAAACTTTCAACGGCGGGTGGTAATCCTTGGAGAATTCAATTAGGATTAAGATACTCATTTTAACATTACTCATACCCTGAAATTTAACCCTAAACAGAGTCTGACCATTTATTTGGTCAGGCTCTATCACTTTTTTAAACAAACAAACAACATGAAAAACTTCGCCATTATTATGGTGGTTCTGAGCCTTATAATAGGTTGCAAGAATCAAAAACCGAACGCCAATAATTCTTCTACCGTCGAAAAATTGGGTTTGAAAAGAGTAAAACTCTCTAACGGCTGGTCATTGACCCCGATTGGAAAAAACCTAAAATTGCAAGATTTGCCATTAAATTTAGTGGTTTCTCCCTCAAAAAAGTATTTGGCCGTTACAAACAACGGACAAAGTACACAAAGTATTACCCTCATTGATGCTGCCACCGAGACTGTTTTAGACGATAAAATAATTGAAAAGTCGTGGTTAGGTTTAGCTTTTAGCCCTGATGAAAAATACCTTTACGCATCGGCAGGAAACGATAACAAAATCAATATTTATAAAATCGAAAACAATCAATTGCAAAAAGATGGCGAAATTGTTTTAGATAAACCTTGGCCTGTAAAAGTCTCACCAGCAGGACTTTGTGCAACTGAAAATTATATCTTTGTAGTGGCGAAAGATAATAATACGCTTTATCAACTTGATGTAGCTTCAAAAAGTATCTTGAAAAAAATACCACTTACGTCTGAAGCATATACTTGTATTCTTTCACCCGATAAAAACCTTCTGTATATCTCGCTTTGGGGCGGTGCAAAAGTATTGATTTATGATATTGCAGCTTCAAAAGTAGTTGATGAAATTGCTGTTGATAAAAACCCAAACGACATGGTTTTGACCAAAGACGGTCAGTATTTATACGTTTCGCATGGAAATGACAATACAGTTTCGGTGATTGATACAAAACTAAAACAACGCATCGAAATGCTTTCTTGCTCACTTTATCCCGACTCACCCGTTGGTTCGACTCCAAATGGTGTTGCATTGAGCGAAGATGAAGAAAATCTATTCATTGCTAATGCTGATAACAATTGCTTGGCGGTTTTTGAGGTGGAAAATAAAGGAAAAAGTCGCTCATTGGGTTATATTCCAACGGGTTGGTATCCGACTTCTGTCAAAACAATTGGCAATAAAATTTATGTAACCAATGGTAAAGGACTTTCTTCTTCGGCTAATCCAAATGGCCCAAATCCAGTGAGCTCAAAGAGTGCACAGTTTAAAGGAGCAAACCCAGATGCAGTTCGAGGTACGCAGTATATTGGTGGTTTATTTAAAGGAACGCTTTCAATTTTTGATTTTCCTGATGAAAAAACTTTAGCCGATTATTCAAAAATTGTTTACGAAAACACTCCTTACAGCAAGACCAAAGAAATGGAAAGTGAAGGCGAAAAAGGCAATCCGATTCCAACAAAATTAGGACAAAAATCGCCCATCAAATATGTTTTTTATGTTATCAAAGAAAACCGTACTTATGACCAAGTTTTGGGTGATGTAAAAGGTGGAAATGGCGATACCACGCTTTGTTTATTTCCTGAACGCATTACACCCAATCAACATGCAATAGTGAAAGATTTTGTTTTGCTTGATAATTTTTATGTGGATGCCGAAGTAAGTGCCGATGGACACAACTGGTCAATGGCTGCTTATGCCAACGACTTTATAGAAAAAACGTGGGTAACAAGCTACGGTGGTCGTGGTGGCACTTATGACTACGAGGGAAGCAGAAATATTGCTCACCCTAAAAATGGTTTTATTTGGGATTATGCTCAACGTGCAGGTATAAGTTTTAGGTCTTATGGTGAATTTGCCGAACAGCGAATGAAACTACCAAATCTGAAAAATAATTGTAGTTTGAAATACCCAGGTTATAATCTTTCTATCAAAGATGTTACTCGTTTTGAAGCTTGGAAAACTGATTTTGATTCTTTATTGACAAAAAATAGCGTGCCAAATTTAAATATTATTCGCCTCGGAAACGACCACACAGCAGGAGCAAGAGTTGGAATGCCAACCACCGAAGCAATGGTTGCGGATAATGATTTAGCAGTCGGAAAATTGGTAGAACATCTTTCAAAATCAGGTATTTGGGAACAATCAGTCATATTTATTTTAGAAGATGACGCTCAAAACGGCTCTGACCATGTAGATGCTCATCGCTCTACGGCCTATGTTGCAGGTGGATTTGTAAAACGTGGCTACGTTGACCATACGATGTATTCAACATCGAGTATGCTACGTACGATGGAATTAATTTTAGGAATTCCACCGATGAGTCAATACGATGCCGCCGCTACTCCAATGTGGCGTTCTTTCAGCAAAACACCTAATAATCAGCCTTTTATAGCTCGTAAAAACAATATTAATTTGGATGAGCGTAATGTGGCGGTAAATAGAAACTCTATCAAATCAGCTGAGTTTGATTTATCAAAACCCGATTTGATTAATGATTTAGAGTTTAGTCAAATCGTTTGGCAATCTGTAAAAGGTTTAAAAAGCTCAATGCCTGCTCCAAAAAGAAGTGCTTTTTTGGTATTGAAGGAAGAAGATGGCGATAAAGATTAAGAAGAACTCCATCACAAATAAGTACTGAGACACAAGAAACGAGATGATTCGCAGAAGCGTTAAAATATTGATTATCAATATTTTAACAACTAAATTTTGTTCACTTATTTTCGTCTCAGTACTTATTTAGAATTATAAAACCTTATTTAGAATTATAAAACAATGAAACTACTCTTTTTATACAGTTTTTTATTAAACCCATCAACTGATTCGAGTAAAGTAGAACTATTGAATGAGGTCGTAATTACGGCAAATCGCTCGGCTAACCAAGAGTTTCAGACACCGAATAGTATTAAGGTTTTGAATAAAAAATACCTTAGCACCTATGCTCCACGCACAACTCCAGAGGCCTTGATGGGCGTAAATGGCGTATTTGTACAGAAAACCAATCATGGTGGTGGCTCACCTTTCGTGCGTGGACTTACCGGTAATCAAACTTTACTTTTGGTGGATGGTATTCGCCTTAGCAATAGTACTTTCCGTTATGGTCCAAATCAATATTTTAATACAATCGACCCATTTTCGATTGAAAAAATTGAAGTACTGAAAGGTGGTGGCTCGGTGCAATACGGCTCAGATGCTTTGGGCGGAACGATTCAAGTTTTCACGGCTGAACCCGAATTTGCTAGTAAATTAAAAGTCAATCTTTTAGGTCGAATCGCTACGCAAGGAATGGAACAAACTACTCGTGGCGAAATGAATTATGGTGGCGAAAAACTGGCAATTTCCGGGAGTTTTGGCTACCGAAATTTTGGTGATTTGATTGGTGGAAAAATTACTGTCCGTCAATCTCCCTCGGGATATGATGAGCAAATGGGAAATCTAAAAGCCAAGCTAAAACTCGGAAAAGGTATATTGACAATGGCTCACCAATATTTTGAAGCCAAAAATGTACCTATTTATCATAAAGTTGTGTTGGAAAATTTCGTAATGAATGAATTTCAGCCTCAAAGACGGAATCTTTCTTATGTAAAATTTAACCAAAAAAATGCGTCGAAAATATTTAGTGACGTTTCGGTCATTGGTTCATTACAAATGACTTATGAAGGCAGAAAAAGCCAAAAGAAAGGTTCAACAAGATTGATTCAAGAAACAGATAAAGTTTATACAAAAGGATTGACAACTAATATTTCTTCTGAGTTTTCAGAAAAATGGACCGCCAATTCGGGTATTGAAATTTATCATGATTTGGTGCGTAGTTCAAAAATTGATGCCCCAGCCTCTCCTACTTCATCGGAAGCTCCGAAAATTTTGCGTGGCCTTTACCCAAATAATTCAACTTTTTTAAATTATTCGCTTTATTCGTTGCATCAATTTACCCAAAATCATTGGCAGTTTTCGGCAGGGCTTCGTTATAACGGCTTTTCGATTATTGTTCCTGACGAAACCATCGGCAAAACAAATCTAAGGCCGCAAGCACTCGTGCCAAATGTTTCGGTTGCCTATCTTATTGGTTCAAAATCAAATATTTATACTTCTTATAATGCAGGTTTTCGCACGCCAAATGTGGATGATTTAGGCACACTTGGCATTGTAGATTTTAGATACGAATTACCAACCAATAATCTAAAACCTGAAAAATCGAATAATTATGAGTTGGGTTATAAATTCCGAACCAACCGTTTTTCGGCAGCAACAGCCCTTTATTACAGCGATTTAAGAGATTTGATTGCTCGTGTAAAAGTGCCAAATCAAGTCATTAATGGTTATAATGTTTATCAAAAAGAAAATATAGAAAAAGCCAATATTAAAGGCATCGAGGTCGAATTTGAAGGGCTAATTAACAAAAAACTAAAAACTTACGGTGGCGTTTCATACACTTTTGGACAAAACATTACTAAAAATGAGCCAATGCGACGAATCCCGCCACTAAACGGTCGTTTTGGTTTAGAATACCGAAAGAGCAATTTCTTTGTTCGCTCTGAATTGATTTTTGCCTCAAAACAAGACCGCCTCGCACAAGGTGATAAAGACGATAACCGCATCGGCAAAAATGGAACTGCAGCTTGGCAGATTATTAATATTTATAGCGGATACAAGTATAAATGGCTGAATATCAATCTTTCTGCCCAAAACCTTACTAATAAAGATTACCGTACTCACGGCTCTGGAATTAATGGCGTAGGAAGAAGTTTATGGTTGACTTTGAATGTTGAAATTTAATTATTCCATATTAGTTTTTTATTCATGGCGTCGGGTTTGCAATCCCGACGCTATGAATAAGAAATTTATTATCTACAAATAATGAAAAAACTCATCTTATTATTAGCAATTCCGTTTGCTATTCAAGCCCAAGTTGTCATTGAAGCTCCCGCGGGAAATACCCCAGCCAAAATAGATAAAACAGGCCAAACTATCATTCCTAACGGGCGTATTATTACACCAAGGGGTGTGCAAATTTCAACTGCTCCGCACCCTTATGGTTTGGTTTTAAGTCCTGATGGAAACACGGCAATTACAGCGAATTCGGGTATTCGTCCGTTTTCGATTTCTATCATCAAAAATATACTTTCGGCTAATCCTGAAACCATTCAAGTTCCTGAAGGAGCAAAAAATAATGAAGGAATTTTAGAAGCCTGTTTCATGGGTTTGGCAATTAGTCCAGATAATCAAACGGTTTACGTTTCGGGTGGACAGTCAAACAAAATTTTTAAATATGATGTCAGCACTGGCAAGGCAAAAGGCAATATTAATTGTGCAATAAAAACTAGTGAGGCTGATTATCGACATGGGTATTTGGGCGATATGGTTATGACCAAAGATGGCAAAACGATTTATGTTGTTGACCAAATTGGCTTCCGAATTGCAGTAATTGATGTAGCCACGGAAAAAATCATTCAGAATATCCCAACGGGTCGTTATCCTTTCGGAATTACACTTACACCCGACGAAAAAAACATTGTAGTGGCGAATGTTGGCGTTTTTGAATACAATAGATTTACTGATTTAGACCCAAAAAATATTAAAGGAACAGCTCACAAATTTCCTTCAACAAAATATGGTTCGAAAGAAATGCTCGAAGGTGATGCCGCTAATGGCATTCCAGCTCTTGGCGACCCAAACGCTCCTGAATCTTTCTCGGTTTGGATTTATCCGACTCAATCATCTCAACCAACCGCAAAGATAAAAACTGGTTTCTTGGTTGGACAAATGATTGAAGATTTTCCTGCAATTGGTGGCAGTAGTCCAAACTCGGTTGTGGCTACCAACGACTATGTTTTTGTAAGTAATGGAAATAATGATTGTATTTCGGTGATTGATATAAAAGGTGGAAAAGTTTTGAAAAACATTCCACTTTCGATTGATAAACGCCTCGGCAATTTGCGTGGAATTATTCCTTTTGGCATCACGCTTTCGCCTGACCAAAAACGCCTTTTTGTAGCCGAATCAGGCATAAATGCGGTCGCTGTAATTGATATTGCAAGCCTTGAAGTAGTCGGACATATTCCAACGGGTTGGTTTCCTTCAAAACTAAAGGTGAGTAATGATGGCAAAAAACTTATTGTTGCGAATGCAAAAGGCTTTGGAAGTGGCCCAAATGGTGGGAAAAACTTCAAAATGGGGGCTGAAGGTAGTTATATTGGCGGTCTGATGAAAGGTCTGGTTTCGGTGATTGATATTCCTACCGATGAACAGCTCAAATCTGAAACTAAGGTAGTTATAGAAAACAATTTCAAGTTTATTGACCCACGAAAAGGCAAAAATCCGATTCCTGCAACCAATAAAAAACCTTCGAATGAAATTAAATATATCGTATTTATTGCCAAAGAAAACCGTACTTACGATGAAGTTTTCGGACAAAACAAAAAAGGTGATGGCGATTCGACTTTGGCACGTTTTGGTAATGGTGTAAAAGTTATTAATCGCAAAGGTACCAAAACGATTGCTGATGCAAGAGTAATGCCCAATCATTTATCCCTAGCGAAACGTTTTGCAATAAGCGATAATTTCTTCTGTGATTCTGACGTTTCGGCTGACGGGCATCGTTGGCTCGTAAATACGTACCCAAATGAATGGGTCGAAACCGAAACTGCTGCTTCGTATGGCGGTAAGCTTTCGCAGCGAGATTCGTCCAATGCTCCCGGAAATTTGGCAATTTATGGCTCGGCTGGCTCCATTTATCCTGAAGATTATAATGAAGGCGGCAGCATGTGGGAGCATCTTGAACGCAATAAAATCGACTTTTATAACTTTGGTTTTGGTGTAGAAATGGCAGGAGCTTTCAGCGATAGTACCATGAAATATAATGGAGAGCTTTATACTATAAACTACCCATTACCAGCACCATTGATTGATAAAACTTCAAGGACTTTTCCGACTTATAACATGGCGATTCCTGACCAGTTTAGAGCCGATTTGTTTATGAAAGAATTTAATGAACGTTGGTCAAAAAGCAATTTGCCATCAGTAATTACACTAATGATACCCAACGATCACGGCACGGGCGAACGTCCGCACGCTGGCTTTCCATTTCAAGCTAGTTATATGGCAGATAATGATTTGGCTGTTGGTCGCACAATTGAATTTTTATCGAAAACCCCTTACTGGAAAAACATGGCGATTTTCGTAACCGAAGACGACCCACAAGGAGGAGTTGACCACGTGGATGCTCACCGAAGCTTAATGATTGTAGCTTCGCCATATACAAAAAAGGATTATATAAGTAAAGTTCATTATAGTTTTGGCAGTATTTTCAAAACTTTTTGGAATATTTTGGGCATTCCTTACCTAAACCAATACGATGCTGGAGCCACTGATATGTCGGATATTTTTACTGACAAACCAGATTTTTCTCCATACAATGCCATCCAATCTGACCTCCGAATTTTCGACCCGGAAAAAGCTTTAACGCCTTTTGATGAAAAATTTGACTGGAAATTCTTTGTGAGTTCAGAAGAGCTTGACCGTACCGAAACCATGCAAAAACGTCGCGATGATGATGATAAAGTAGAAAAATTAAAGAACAAATCGAAGAAAAAGGATAAGAAAAAATAATAGATTTAAATCAAAATTAGTAAAACGGCTTCCCGAAAGAGAAGTCGTTTTGCATGTATTAAACTTCGCTTGCAGATTTATAATATAGTAATAGTAAATTAATATTTTGATAACACTCAAACACTAATTTTGCTATTTAAACAAAATAATAATGAAAAAAATAATACTCTTAGCGTCTGTCATTTCAGCTACCTTATTAAGCTGTAATAAAGATGAGGTTCCAGCTTTGGAATTTACAGTAAACGAAGACATTAGTTCTTATACCGAAATTGCATCTCTCAATTTAGGAGGTGCTGGTGCGGCTGAAATTAGCACTTATGATGCCACAACCAAGCGTTTATTCGCTGTAAATAATGGTACTGCCAATAAGATTGATGTAATTGATTTCGCAAATCCAGCCAGTATTTCTGTTATTCATTCAATCAGCATGACTCCTTATGGAGGTTATGTAAATAGTGTTGCAGCATATAATGGAAAAGTTGCAGCAGCTATCGAATCGCTAGATAAGCAAGCAATTGGTAAAATTGTGGTATTCAATGCCGCTACTTACGCCGAAGAAAAAGTAATTAATGTTGGTGCTTTACCTGACATGGTTACTTATAGTCCAGATGGCAAATATATACTTTCGGCCAACGAAGGTGAGCCCAATGCAACCTATACAAACGACCCTGAAGGCTCGGTTTCTATTATTGATGTAACAAATAATTATGCAGTAAAAACCGTAAATTTCTCAGCTTTTTCAGGCCAATTAGCCGATTTAACGAGTAAAGGTTTCAGAGTTTTTGGTCCAAACAAAGATTTTCTAAAAGATATTGAGCCAGAATATATAACTGTTTCAGATGACTCTAAAACTGCTTGGGTGACGCTTCAAGAAAATAATGCCATCGCTGAAATCAATATTTCAACAGGAACAATCACCAAAATTTCACCACTCGGTTTCAAAGATTATTCGGTAGCAGGAAATGCAATCGACATCAGCGATAGAGATAATGCCGTTGGAACTTTCAATTCATGGAAAGCTTTTGGTGTTTACATGCCGGATGCTATTGCTTACACAAATTATAATGGTACGCCGTATTTATTCACAGCCAATGAAGGCGATGCTCGTGAATATACGGCATTTGCTGAAGTGAAACGTGTAGGAACTTTAAATTTAGACCCAACTGCTTTTCCAACTGCAACAGCATTGAAAGGTGATACACAAATGGGGCGATTGAACGTAACAAACACACTCGGAGATAAAGATGGTGATGGTGATTATGATGCACTTTACAGTTTTGGTGCAAGGTCATTTTCGGTGTGGAATGCAACTTCTGGACAGCTTGTTTTTGATAGCAAAAATGAATTGGATATCAAAGCCAAAGAGCTTGGAGTTTATGACGATACACGTAGCGATGATAAATCGATAGAGCCTGAGTCAATTACTATTGGCCAAGTTGGTTCAAAACTCGTAGCTTATGTTGGTCTTGAAAGGGTAGATGCAGTTGCTATTTACGATATTACCAATCCAACTGCACCAGTTTTCGTAAAAATGATTAAAACTGGCGATGCTCCAGAAGGATTATTGTTTATCTCGGCATCAAAAAGCCCAATTCAGCAAAGTTTGATAGTTGTTAGCAGCGAAGGCGATGGCTTAATAAAAGTTTATAAAGCAACAAAATTGTAAAATAATATAGATTTCAAATCTACTGATTGCTTTATAATATTGTGAAAATCAATAAAACATCCCTTTAGATTTAGAAGGGATGTTTTTTTTGTTAAAGTTAGGGTTAATGGGCAATTATGGTGCTAAAACCATTGTAACGCGTTGATTAAGATTGTTTAATTTTATCGCACACAAAACTCTCTAAATTTTGTGTTCAAATGGAAAAGAAAGGTATCAACAAAATGCATCGTAAATACGATGAAAGTCTCAATGCGGAATTTTTAAAAATGGTTAATACATTTCGAAGTGTTGCTGAAGTTTCTCGATCTATGTGTGTAGGCGATATGAAATTCTGTAGAAAAAAGTCATAGCAATAAAGGAAAACAAGGAAAGATACTTACTTGCCACCAAAGTGCCTTGGTGAAAATTTAATAGGTTTGGGAGTAAATGGATTAATGGTTTAGACAAATTATCTTTAATAATTCTTGCCCAGCCTCCTCAATATTTCCATTATTCAAAATAACATATTTATGATCGAATTTCTGGATTTCTAAATTTCTCAAAATGCGTTTTCCAATTTCGTCTTGTGTTTCTCGATTTCGATTGGATAACCTAGATTTGATTATTGAGGGATCAGCATCAATAAGAATGTCAATCAATAATGGTATTTTAGATTTTGCCATAGGAATATATTCTCTTGACCCATTGATGACCACATTAAAACCGGCATTTAACCAATTAATTACCTCAATTCCAATTCCGTAGAAATTTCCGTGACTTTCCCAGTCTAATGCGAAAAGACCAGTTTCTTTTCTGATTATAAAATCAGTTTTTGAAAGTTCAATGTGATTTTCGCCTCCAGAAAAGGCATCTCGTGTGATGTATCGGTGGGCAAACAGAACCTTTTCCCCAGCGGTTATCTTAATTTTTACGAAATTTAAAAGTGTATCTTTTCCTACACCAGAGGCCCCAACTACATAAAATAATGTTCCCATGATTATAATTCTAAGGAGTTTATTAATAAATCATGCGAATTATTTTCAAATGATTCTTTTATAACAAAATGAGTTTTATCAACTGCCTTCATTATCGCCAATCTAAAATTATCCTTTTTATAAAAATGAAAAAGCAAAAAAAGTGAAAGAAACAAATCACCGGTTCCACCATACATTTTAGGTATTTTGGATAATGAATAATTGAAATTATCTATCCCATTTACCAATACTCCAATTCTGTTCGGATCCATTTCCATACTTTTTAAAACCAGTGTTGGCTTCGGGAAAAGTAATTTGAACTTATCTAAGATGTTTACAGAAGAAACCAGATGAGGATCAATATTTTGAGTAAAATATTGAATCTCAGTAAAATTTGGAAATACAAAATCAGCTATTTGGATAATCGAAGGCCATTTTTCTATTATGTTTTCACTAACATATAATTTGCCATTATCACCAGAAACTGGATCAACAATAATAGTTTTTATGATACTTTTGTATTTCTCTAAGTAATTCAGTATGATTTCGGCCTGATTCTCGTGGCCTAAATACCCAATGTAAACTATCAATTTTAATTCCCGATATTCTGCCAATTCAAAGGAACTTTTCAATAATTCTTCAAAGGGATATTCTATTTTCTTTACCAAGTTCATATTTGTCAAGCCATTCAAGAGTAAAGTTGGAACAGGTAAAATTCTATCTCCCAAAATGCTGATAAATGTTTTCAAACTGGCAGTGCCATGAACCGCAAAACTACTAATTGCCAGCGTATATAAATTGTTTTTCATTTAGTATTTATTTGTAGTTTTGCCATTATTCCGAAATGGTCGCTTGGATATTGATTATTAATCGGATTTTTTTGATTTAAAACTGTTTTAACTTCCATAATTTCGATGTCTGCATTTTCAAGGTATTTTTTAGCGGTAAATAAATAATCCACATTTAATTTTTGGCCTTTTTCAAAAGGTTCAACCAAGCTGCTTCGCTCGACAAAATTATCAAAAGTAGAAAAAAGGTCAATAAGGTAAGCTTTTGAAATCAACCTACTTATTTCTTCTGAGTCTGGTAAAGCATTTAAATCACCTCCTATGATAAACAAATCCGCTTTATTTTGAATTTGTCCAATAATAAAATCTATTTGGTTCAATCGATGATTTTCTTTTGTATCGATATGTGTTAAATGCACATTTATTATTTGAAGTTTCTGGCTATTAGGAAGTTTAATTGTAAGTTTTTGTAGCATTCTTTCCTCATCACCCGGCATATATGGAAGTAAACAGAAATCACTTTTTTCTATTTCAAATTTGCTTAAAACCCCTAATCCAGATTCTGAATTGACATATTCATTCAAAAATAGCCGTTCTTTCTTTCTAGCTGAAACATAACTTTGATACATTTCTAATTGCTCTCCCAAATACCTAAGCGTTGAAACATCCTTTGAACCACAGTAAAAACATTCTTGACATAAAACAACATCTGGATTCAATTTCAACAATTCCTCGGCTAAGTATTTAATTCTTGGAAAATAATCACCTTCACATTTCCAAGTATTTATTGTTATTACGCTTATTTTTTGCACAAGCTCTCAATTTTGTAATGTACTAAACCCAAAACTAAACAACTAAAATTTCGTTAATTGAATCTTAATGTTTTCATATCATTAAACTTTTGTTAAATGTCCAGAGGTAATCTTATGTTAATTGTTTCATAACCTTTACATAATTATAATAGTGTAATTTTATTTTTTATAAAAATCCTAAATTTTTGATAATCGCTCATTTTAATTATCAAGTTTTGGTATTAAAAACTAATCTAAAAAATTGAATCAAGATTATATTTTGTGTGAATGTTCCCTTTCTGCTCTTGAAAATTTTGTAACTGAATTAGAAAAATATTTTAATGTAGTAGTTGCAAAAACTCCTTCAATTTGCATGACCATGGTCAAAGCAGAAGATTCTGTGGAATCTCAGCCTTTTTATTTGGGAGAAGCTCTTACAACTGAATGTCAACTTTTGGTGAATGATAAGATTGGCTATGGAATTTGTATTGGTGATGAACCAGTCAGAGCATATTGTATCGCTTTTTTTGATGCAATTACTGGCATTGAAAATGAGTTTCTACCACAAATTAATCAGTTTTTAAAAGAACAATTGGCCGCTATCGAATTATCTCAAAAAATTGAGCATAACCATATTTTAAGAACAAAAGTTGATTTTAAAATTATGGAACAAGACTAATCTAGAAATGAAAAAAGAAATATGCTTTGAGGAAGTATTTGATGCACAAGAACAATTCAGAATCGTTTTAGATGCCATGGCTCATCCAGGCATAATTTATCATCTTAAAGATTTTGACTTCGAAGCACCACCCTACCTTTCAAACGCTTCTGCCGTGATTGCCTTTGCCTTATTAAATTCCGATGTTTCTTTTCATGCCATCGGCGACGCTCATATTAGCGATTATTTAGCCTTAAATACTGGGGCAGTAGAAGAGACTTTTGAAAAGGCCGATTTTGTATTTATCAATGGAAACAATAACGCCGAAGTCTTATTTAAATTGAAATATGGAAATTTGTCCTATCCAGAAGATTCTGCAACTGTATTAATTGACGTAGAAGAAATAAGTAAATTTCACTTGGATGGAATCACAGAAATTATTTTCAGAGGACCAGGGGTAGAATTTGAAAACAAGGTATTCTTTCGGGGCTTAAATAGCGAAATTTTGGAAACGGTCAAAGAAATAAATTTTGAGTTTCCCTTGGGTATCGACTTGATTTTTTGTGATAAAAACAATCAAATTGTGGGCTTACCAAGATCCAATAATTTTGATTATAAAGTTTAAAATTGCTTAACTAATCCTTAAAAATAAAATTAAAAAATGGGATATGTAGCTGTAAAAGGAGGATCTGACGCCATCGAAAACTCACTAGAATTGGTGGAGTTTTATCGAATAAGGAACTCAATAACTCCAATCGAAATTGAGCAAATTAAATCCCAGTTACGATTGGCGGTGGATAAAGTGATGGGTGAAGGTGGACTTTTTACGCCTGAATATGCCGCTATTGCCCTTAAACAGGCCGAAGGAGAAGTTTTTGAGGCAGCTTTTATTTTGCGAGCTTTTCGCACGACACTCCAACGCAGATATTATTCAGAGTCAATTAATACGCGTGAAATGTTTGTGAAAAGGAAAATTTCTGCCTCGTTTAGAGAGATTCCTGGCGGGCAAATTTTGGGACCTACTCGTGACTATTCACAGAGAATTATGGATACCAAAAAGGCATCGGAAAGTACAGCTGATATTCAAAATTTCTTGCAACAGTTTGAGTCGAAAATTGACAATAATACCTTAAAAAGTATAAAAACGTACGCAAAAGTAATAGACTTACTCAGAGAGCAAGGATTGTTGAAACCTATCGACAAAAAAGAAAATAAACAACTATTGGACATTACAAGGGAAGCAATCAAATTTCCTGCCGCACGTTCTGCGAGGTTACAAATGTTGGCTCGAGCTGAGACGGGTGGCCTCATGGCTATGGGATATGCCAGTATGCGAGGTTTTGGTTCGGTACATCCTACGGTTGGGGAATTGCGATACGGCTCGGTACCAGTGACTGTAAAAGACCCTTCTGGAAAACTCAGATATATTGGTAAAATTGAGGTTACGGAGGCCGAAATGATAAACGGAACATCTTCCAATAAAAAATCTGAGGCTGCCTTATACACCATTGGTTACGGTTTATGCTTTGGACAAAATGATACCAAAGCGATTTGCATGGGGATATTAGATACCACGATGCGTAACCCCGATTCCAATCAGCCTGCTAATGATCAAGAGTTTGTGTTGTATCATACCGAAGGCATTGAGTCAATGGGTTTTACAAACCATTTAAAACTGCCGCATTACGTAACTTTTCAAAGTAGTTTGAAAAACGTTAGAGAAGAAGTAGAGCGTAAAAAGGAAGTGGCCACCGTTTAATTTAATGAAAAATGGTAGAAAATAACAAATACAACAATAAGTACAATTTTGCTTTTATAGACGAATCCACTAAAAAGGAAATCAGGAGAAAATTGCTAAAAGCGGTGGCTATTCCTGGTTATCAAGTGCCATATTCATCGCCCGAAATGCCCATTGCACGTGGTTGGGGAACGGGAGGATTACACGTAACTTTGGCAATTATCGGCAAAAAAGATATTTTTAAAATAATAGATCAAGGCAGTGATGCTTCGGTGAATGCGTGCAATTTGCGAAATTTTGTTCAGTCGATGACGGGCGTAAAAACCACTTTTGATACTTCGGAAGCTACGATTATACAAACAAGACACCGAATAACGGAAGAAGAGCTAAATGAAAATCAAATTTTTGTTTATCAAGTTCCTCAGCCTGAGCCTTTGCGGTCCGTTGAAAGATACGAAAACAAAACCCGTCAAATGCATGGCGAGGCAGATTATGCCAAAATGTGGGTTGCACTTTATGAACAGTTTGTAAGTCACGGCGATATCATGTTGGGAGCGGGCTATCCAGTCAAAGTAAATAATCGATACATTATGGCTCCTTCGCCGATTCCCAGATGGGATATTCCTAACCTAAATCTGTCAAAAGCATTGCATTTGTTTGGAGCTGGTCGTGAAAAAAGGTTGTACGCTATTCCTCCTTTCACAAAGGTAGAACCCCTTGAATTTGATGATATTAAGTTTCATATCGAAGATTTTAAAGGCAGTGCTTGTTCAAAAACAGGTTATAAAAAGGCATTTTTAGATGAAATGTATTACGATGACGGTAGCACTAATTTTGTCATAAATGATAGTAATTTTTTGGATAAATTATCTGAAAAAGAACAACCTACTCAGCACGAAAATAAATATATCAATCAGATAGCAGAATGAGTAATACGGAAGACAATTGGTTATTGAAAGTTAATAATTTGACCAAAATATACGGCGATTATACTGAAAATTCTATTAAAAATACGGGCCCTAAATTCAACTCAAATATTTGCCCAGAAACAGGAAGTATTGTGGCTTGTGCGGATATCAATTTTGAACTATATCCTGGTGAGGTTTTAGGAATTGTGGGGGAATCGGGCTCTGGCAAAAGTACAGTCGTGAAATTGCTCTATTTCGATATGGAGCAAAGCTTGGGTTCCGCATTTTTAAAGCCGCACCTCGATGGTTTATCTAATATTTTGGAAGAGTCTAATCAGAAAAAACGTTGGATTCGTAACTATTTGATGGGAATGGTCTATCAAAACCCTCGCGATGGACTCAATTTTAAGTTTTCTTCGGGTGGAAACATCGCTGAAAAACTGATTATGGGGGGCAATTTTCACGTCGGTAATATTCGTAATCGTGCCACAGATTTATTGGAAAAAACCGAAGTTCCTGTTTTAAGAATGGATGATAAACCAGCCTCATTTTCAGGTGGTATGCAACAAAGGGTACAAATTTCAAAAGCCATTGCCAATAACCCGCCCTTGCTTTTTTTGGACGAAGTTACGACTGGATTAGACGTTTCGGTGCAGGCAAAAGTATTGGATTTAATTCGGGAATTACAACAAGATTTGGGCATTACCATGATCGTGGTTTCGCACGATTTGTCCGTGATCAGAATGCTAACGGATAGAACAATAGTGATGAAAAACGGCAGAATAGTTGAACGGGGGCTTACCGACCAAATTTTGCAAGATCCTCAACATAAATATTCTCAACTTTTGGTTAGCTCACTTTTATAATAACTGCAAATGAATATTCTCGAAATAAACGACTTGAGCAAGGTTTTTAATCTTCATATTCTCAACAATAAAAAGTTAGAAGCATTAAAGTCAATCAATTTAACTGTAGCAGAAGGAGAAATTATTGGTTTAACTGGCAAGTCTGGCTCGGGTAAATCGAGTTTGATGAAATGTATTTATCGCACCTATTTAGCCTCTGGGGGACAAATAAATTACAAATCTATCAATGGAATGGTGGATTTGGTAACTGCTTCTGACCATGAAGTAATAGAATTACGCAAAAACGAAATTACCTATTGCTCCCAGTTTTTGAGTGTGATTCCAAGAGTTTCGGCCGTTGATGTCGTTTGTGAAAATTTATTCAAAGTAAATGCCGACAAAGAGGCTGCCCGCTACAAAGCCAAAGGAATGTTACAACAATTGGGTTTTCCGGCAGAACTTTGGGACGCTTTTCCCGTTACATTTTCAGGTGGTGAACAGCAGCGTATCAACGTAGCGAGGGCGATTATAACTTCTCCGAGATTTTTATTGATTGATGAACCAACTGCCTCTCTCGACCCAAAAACCAAAGATATTGTTGTTGATATGCTTTTGGATTTAAAGAAACACGGAACATCTATTCTCTGTATTTCACATGACGAATACACGATTGAAAAATTGGTTGACCGGAGAATAAACCTTCATTTGGGTGAAATTTTAAACTTAAATTAATTAATTAAATCTTTTTTTTTATGAGTTCATTATTTATTAAAAATGCAAGAATCATTGAGCCTAAAAATGTAATTGAAAGAGGTCATTTAAGAATAAAAGAGGGAAAGATAGTGGATTTTGGAGATCTTTTAGCGGATGAAAATGAGCAAATTATTGATGCCAAAGGTTCGATATTGATGCCTGGGATTATTGATATTCACACGGATGCCTTAGATGGAGAAATCATACCGAGACCCGGTGCAGATTTTCCGATAGAAATTGCCTTCAGAGAATTGGAAAGAAAAATGAGTGGATGTGGTTTTACAACTGTTTACCATTCGATGCACTTAGGTTATCGTTCGGCAGAATATAATTCACGCAGTAAATATAAACGCAATGAAGTTTTTGAAACAATACATAATGCTTCCAAAGGGAATACATTAATTAATAATAAAATACACTTGCGTTTTGAACTGACAGGTGTGGAAGCCTACCAAGAATGCCTCGAATATATCGAAAAAGGATTTATTCAGATGCTTTCAATTATGGATCATACTCCTGGACGTGGCCAACATACCATAGAATGGTTTATGAAGATGGTTATGGCCAACGGAAAAACCGAAGAGCAAGCCCTTCAAGAACTTAATGAAAGGTTAAATCGACCGCTCATTGATGGGGACGAACTGGAAAAAATGATCAATCTGGCAAAGGAAAAAGGATTAGCGGTCGCCTCACATGACGACCATACCATCGAAAAAGTGGATTATATGATCAAAATGGGGGTTGATATTTGTGAATTCCCGATTACAATGGAAGTGGCAAAATATGCAACTTCTCTTGGGCAATTTGTTATTGGCGGAGCTTCAAACATTTTAAGGGGCGGCTCTCTTACCGGAAATTTGAATATGACCGACGCTGTTTTGGAAGGAGCAATCGACAGCTTGTGTTCAGATTACTACCCTTCAGCTATCATTCATTCAATTTTTAAATTACACCAAAAATATGGATTAGGCCTTTCCGAAGCTGTGAATTTAGCAACCTTAAATCCTGCCAAAGCCGTTGGAATTGATAGCGATACTGGCTCAATAGAAATAGGAAAAGATGCAGATTTGATCATAGTAAAACTAATTGATGGGCTACCGATGGTCACCCATACGATTGTAAAAGGAAAAATTGCAGTACAAACTCCTCAAGAAATAACTTATAATGAATTGAGTTATGCTTGATAAAGGATTGCTTTTTGTCTATTCTTGAGTTTTTACAGCGTAATATGAATCCGTCTCAAAACATTTCCAATATAATGAACGACTATTCCTATGATAAGTATCTTGAACGACAGTCGTTTGAAATTACACCTGATTGTATCTTAGAGAAGTTAGCCTCGATTAAAAAGGCCAACAATTTTGAATGGATTGAAAATGACTGGAAACCAAATAGTTACGAAGGTTTTGGCGTGATAACGATGGTGAGAGATCACCCCAAAAATGAACTATTGATCACAAAATTAGAGGAAATACAGAAAGAGTTTGATTTGAAATTGGCAACAAAGGATAGAAATTTATTCTCAAAGTATTTTCAATTACCTGCCACTAGCTATCACCAAACGCTTGCAAATTTGCTTTCAAACGAGCGTTTTCAGAAAAATATTATTGACCGTGATTTGCTCAAAAATTTCCCAAATATTATAAAAGAAGCCTTTGAAAGATGTGATGAAGAAGAGTATTTTCAGCCAATTGCCATGAAGATGATTGGACTATCGGTATTTGGAACATGCGTTGCCATGCTCGGTACTTTTGTCCATGAGGGCGATTACCAAAGAATTACTGATATCAGGAATAGCATTTATAAGCAAGATAATTTAGCAGATTTGGACATAAAAATGACTCGACCATTTATTGGACACATTACACTGACCTATTTTGAGGCCGAATTCATTGATTCAGAAAAGGCGAATTTGGGAACGGTAATTAATGAGATTAATCAAAAATTAAGTGAGGAGGAAAATATCTTCTACATCAACTCGACTTCGCTGAGAAGATTTCATCATTTAGCCGAATTTTTAACAGTTGAAAATTACCCTAAAATTTTAATTTAAGCATGGAATATTTCGAGCATTTTCCTCCAAAAATAGAAACAAAAATACCATTTTTATTGACTGAAAAGCCAACCATAGACCCAACTTGCATCATTCGTGATTCTTACGTCGGTGCTTATACGCAGTTGATGAAAAATACAATGCTGGTCGAATCAAGTTTTGGGGATTATAGTTATACGGCGGGTGATGTGCAAATTATCTATGCTGAAATCGGAAAATACTGTTCCATCGCCAATAGTGTTCGCATAAATCCAGGCAATCATGCTCATTGGCGGGTTTCGCAACACCACATGACCTACAGACCTATGCAATATGGACTGGCAGAAGAAGACGATCATGATTTTTTTCAATGGCGACGTAATCATAAATGTATCATCGGACACGATGTTTGGATTGGTCACGGTGCTTCAATAATGCCTGGGGTAAAAATTGGAACGGGGGCGATTATTGGTACGGGAGCTGTCGTTACAAAAAATATTGGTCCTTATGAAGTGGCAGTTGGTGTCCCAGCCAAAGTGATAAAAAAGCGGTTTTCGGACGAAATAATTGATAAATTATTGAAAAGTGAGTGGTGGAATTGGAGCAGAGAATCTCTTGAGGAAAATTTTAATGACCTTTTTTTAGTAGATACATTTTTAGCAAAACACATATAATGAAAAACTTTTTACTGAGCCTTTTGAGTCTATTTATTTTATCATGTAACGGTTCCAAAACTGATTCATTTAATAATCCTGATAAATTAATTATTGGGATTTATGCTGGGGACAATCCTAACCAAACAAAAGAAAACATCGTGTTTTTTCAAAAATATTTGGAGAAAGAATTGGGTAAAGAAGTTGAATATATTTTTACGTCGGATTACACTACGTTGGTAGAAGGAATCCAAAGAAAAAAATTGCATATCGCACAACTTTCACCTTTTTCTTACGTTCTCGGCACCCGAAAGCCCTGTTTAGTGCCTTTGGTTACTTTTGGGCTAAACAATAAACCATCAAGTTATCACAGTATCATTTTTTCAAATAGTCAATCTGCTATTAAAAATATAGCAGATCTTCAAAAAAATGCAAAGAATCTTACCCTTTGTTTTGGTGATCCAGCCTCTACATCGGGTCATTTACTTCCCAGAGCTTATTTAAAATCCATTGGTTTTGAACCTGATAGTAGTTTTAAACAAGTGGTGTTTACAGGCACCCATGCCGCTACAATTTTAAGTATAAAATCCAAAAAAATAGATATCGGATGCTCCTCAAGTGACCTCGCCTTGGACAGATTAATAAGAGAAGGAGTGGTAAAACAGTCAGATTTTAATATACTATGGACATCCGACGATATCATTAATGACACCTTTTCCGCCAGCATTGATTTAGATAAAAAGCTTATTGAGAAAATAAAAAAGGCATATTTAGAGGTACATAAGAAAGATTTTAATGCCTTTAGTAAATCTATTTTTAGGTTTTATCCCGATGCTCGGAATCGTCAGTTTATACCCGTTTCAGACTCCATGTATAACAGTTTAAGAAAAGTAGCCGCCAATATTAAAGAACTGAAATAATGAAAAATGCCCTAATTTTTCTCATTAGTCTATTGCTTTTTTCCTGTGGTAAAACATCCGATCTTGACGAAAACAATATTCCCAAAAAAATTGTAGTCGTTTTCAACAATTCAGGAGATAATACCGGTTCATTAATAAAAGCTCGAGAAAAATTCAAAAATTATTTGTCTAAAAAGCTAAATAAAGAAGTTGAACTTTACATCACAACCGATTACACTTCGGTGATAGAAGCGATTAACTCCAAAAAGGCACATATTGCTTATTTGAGTCCATTTTCTTACATTTTGGCTGCACAAAAGAAAAATGTAACGCCGCTGGTTGCGGTGGGAATGAACGGCGAACCACGCATGTATAGTAGTATAATTTTTACGAGTAGTAAATCAAGTATTAAAAGTATTGAAGACGTTAAAAAACGAGCAAAATCCTTAAACTTGTGCTTTGTGGACCCAGCCTCTGCCTCCGGGCATTTGGTGCCAAGAGCCTACCTTGAAAGTATTGGATTAAGTCCAGATAATGCCTTTAAAGAAACCCTTTTCGCTGGTACCCACCCCGCTTCTGTGCTGACCGTAACGTCTAGTAAAGTTGATATTGGTTGTACCACTGCCGAATTTGGTTTACAAAAAATGATAAAAGAAGGGATTATTAAAAAAGAGGAGGTCAGAATTCTGTGGACTTCAGACCCAATTGTTGCCAGCCCAATTTGTATTCGTAGTGATATAAATCAAGAATATATCGAAAAAATCAAAGGCATTTATTTGAATTTGGCAAAGGATGACCCCGAAGTTTTTACTTCCTACATCAAAGTTTTCTACGCCGACGCTAATAAAATGGCTTATTTTCCGGTGAGTGATTCATTGTATAATGGCATTCGAAAAATAGCGAGAGGCATTAAAGACATAAATTTATTTAAATAAAATGATAGAAGTTATCAATATATCCAAGACGCTACCCAATGGCAAAAAGCTTTTAGACAACATTTCTTTCAAAGTAAAAAAAGGAGAATTTGTTGGCATTTTGGGAGCTTCAGGTGCTGGGAAAACATTAACTTTGAGGAGTTTAAATGGCTTGCTAAAGCCGGATTCAGGTTCAGTAATTTTCAAAAATGAAATAGGCGAAAAAGTTAATATTTGTGCACTTTCCAATAAAAAACTCAGAAAAGTAAGGCAAAAAATTGGGGTAATTTTCCAAGGTTATCACTTAGTTCAAAGGCTGAGTGTGTTAGAAAATGTGATGATTGGCCGTCTCGGGAGCATAACTACTTTTAGAAGTATTTTTTACGGATTTACAGACGCCGAAGCACACGAAGCCATGGGAGCATTGGAAAAAGTAAACATGGAACACTTGGCTAATAATAAAGTTTCAAGTCTTAGTGGTGGCGAAAAACAGCGTGTAGGCATCGCCAGAGCTATTTTTCAAAAACCAAACTTACTTTTGGCCGATGAACCCATCTCCAATTTAGACCCTAAAAACGCCAAATTAATTATGAAATTGATAAAGCCACTTTCTGAGGAGATTCCGGTGATTGGGGTTTTTCATCAACCAGAAATGACGGCTAAATATTGCACGAGAGTGATTGCTATTAAAGAAGGAAAAATTATTTACGATGGCCAGCCAAATTTGAGCGAAAGCCAACTTTCAGAAATCTACGGGGAAGAATTATCAACGCTGGCATTGCAAGTAAAATGAAATTAGCCGAATTTAAAATATCAAGATATAAAAACGTCGTCTTGCCAACAGGAGGACTTATTTTCCTGACTTTTTTAGCTTCAAAATCATGTAAAATTGATTTTTCAGACTTTGGTGAAGGAATAGCAAACGGGACATTTTTTATCGCCAAGATGTTTCCTCCCGACTGGGCTGCTTTCCCAGAAATGCTTCAACCTACTTTTGATACCATTTTGCTTGCATTTTTAGGTACTATTTTTGGCACCATACTTTCACTATTTGTCGCATTTTTTGCGGCTGCTAATCTATGCAATCTTTGGGTTCGCAACATCACACGATCCTTGATAAGCATTGAGCGGTCTATTCCAGAACTTTTTATTTTGTTGATTCTCATTACTGCCTTTGGTTTAGGAGCTGTACCAGCCATTATAGCCATAGCTTTGGGTTGCGTGGGCATGCTGGGCAAGTTATTGGCCGATACAATTGAGGATATTCCACCCACGCTGATGGATTCTGTGGCCTCTATTGGAGCAAACAAAATTCAAATCATTGCTTTCGCCGTGATGCCCGAAATCATACCAAATCTAATCTCCTATGCCTTGTTTCGATTTGAAGTTAATATTCGCCTTTCGGTACTTTTAGGAGCCATTGGGGCAGGGGGAATTGGTTATGAACTCGAAAATTCTTTTAGTTTATTAGAATATCACCGTGCCTTTTCAGCCTTACTTATTGTGCTAGTTTTGGTTTTTAGTATTGAGCGTTTGTCTTCTTTTTTTAGAAATAAATTAAAAAATGCAATAGTTTTGAAATGAGCGATTTTAAAATTGATTTACCTTCCGCAAAATTTAAGCAAAAGGCAATGCTCACGAGCATTGTTATTCTTTTAGTGGCTTTGCTTTGTTCGTATATACAGTTTAATCCGTTAGTGATTTTTACAGAATTTCATTTCTTGCAAGAATTTTTTGTTGAAATGTTTCCGCCCAATTATGCTTTATTTTACGAAAATGAAGGGGTAGGTCAATCCATTTTACAAACACTTTCCATGGCTTTTTTAGGCACCATTTTTGGAGGTTTTATCGGCTTTATTTTATCATTTTTTGCGGCAAATAATATTTTTCAATTACCTTTTTTGAGAAATTTTTCTAAGTCATTTTTGGCAATGATTAGGGTAATTCCGAGTTTGGTGGTAATTCTAATTTTTGTGATTGCTGTGGGTCCTGGTTCATTTGCAGGAGTTTTGACTTTAATTGTCACCACCATTGGTGTTTTTGGAAAGCTATTTACTGAGGTCTTAGAAAATGCCGAAGACGCACCTTCTGAGTCTATTTATTGTGTTGGAGCATCACATGTACAAGTAATCCGTTATTCCATCATTCCACAAGTTTTGCCCGCATTAATTTCTAATTTATTATATGCTTTTGACTTAAATATGCGGGCTGCCATTGGCTTAGGTATTTTTGGAGGAGGCGGTATCGGTTTTAAGCTTTATATGGCCATGCGGGTTTTGCATTATCAAGACGCTACCGCACTCATCACCATGATTGTGCTCATGCTTCTAATTGTTGAAAATACCTCTAATTTTTTGAGAGGCAAACTGTTAGGAGAAAAATTGTAATTTTGCTTTAATGTATATAAAATAATAAACTTTCAGTGATATTTTAATCTTAAACAAAAAATGAAACAGATGAAAAATAATTTTAAACTTGTTTTTGCTTTTTTATTGGCTTCCGTAGTTTTTTTGGCTTGCAAAACCAACCAAATTAGCCAAAAATCAGGGAGCGAATACCGAAATGAAAATGACGACCGTACGCTTTTTGCCACAGAAGCACCTTTCATTATGCCTTACAACCGAATTTTAGAAGCTGCAGGTGAATCGGTTGAATTTGGCGATGGTACTTTTGAAAACCATAGTTTGGACGCCATAAAACTGTCCGACAATCGAACATTGGTCGTGGAAGATCGTTTTGGCATTGCTTTTTTTGATATAAATTCTAAAAAATTAATTGATAGATACAGCTATAATTCAGATACAAAATTCAAGGGAACGATGAGTACGTTTTCGGGAATAAGCACCATTGTTCACCACGATTCTACATTTATTTTTTGGGGAGCAGGCGGGCGAGACATATTCTTAGGCGGTGGCAATGTTGGCAAAGCCAATTCATTTGTTATGCAGGCACATTGGGATGGCAAAAAGGCGAAATTGATTAATGTCTTTCCTTTTACACCCATTTCCCCTGCTACAATTGCCTTGCCAAATCAAGTTATTCCTAAAATTGAGAATGGGCAATTGTATATTTATACGGTGTTGAATGGTAATAATAAAATGGCAAAAGTGCAAGTAGCTGACGGCAAGAAAATATACGAAGTGCCGACTGGTGTAGCACCGTACGGAATTGAAATAATTGACGAAAAAGCATTTGTAACTAACTGGGCTGGTCCCTTACCAGATTCTACTAATGGTTTAGAAACAGCAGGTATTCCGTGGGGGAAAGCGTATATTGACCCTAAAACGGGTGCGATGAACCAAGGATCCGTCTCGATTTTGAATACTAATTCGGGCATTGTTTTGAAAGAAATAAAAGTAGGTTTGCACCCGAGTGCGATTATTTCAAGTCCAGATAAAAATTTTATTTATGTAGCTAATGGAAATAGCGATTATATTTCTGTGATAAATGCTCCACTTGGTATTGTAGTTGATTCAATAGATGTGGGGCTTTTTAGGAATAGAAAAGAATATGTTGGCTCATCTCCAAACGGCTTGGCTATCAATAGCGATGGCTCGGTTTTGTACGTGGCCAATGGATTGGATAATGCTATTTGTGTGGTTGATTTAAAGAATAGATCGGATAAGAACAAGTATAAAATTATGGGCTACATTCCCACTGAAGCATACCCTTCTTCCATCTTGTTGCATGATAATAGCATGATTGTTTGTAATTTGGAATCAACCGGGGCGAGGGCTTTAAATGATACAGATTTTGATGATGAAGGCAAAAATCCAAAGAAGAAAATTAAGGCTTTTAATGCCCATAAACAAATGGCTTCAATCTCGTTTATTGATATTCCAAATCAAAGCGAATTGAATGTTTTTACAGAAAAAGTTCAAAAACTGAATTTGTCTTACCGCATGGAATTAACCGCCCGTGCACCTAGACCAAACGTAGCTCCCGTGCCTGTTCCTGAGCGGATTGGTGAGCCTTCGGTGTTTAAACATGTGTTGTATATTATCAAAGAAAATCGTACTTATGACCAAGTTATGGGGGATTTACCGCAAGGTCGCGGAATGAAACCGCTTTGTATTTTTGGCGATTCTATTACCCCAAACCAACATCAAATCGCAAAAGATTATTTGTTATTAGACAATTATCATGTGTCGGGTAAGGGTTCAGCCGAAGGACATCACTGGGCTTCGGCGGGTATGGTTACGGATTATACCGAAAAGTCTGTGCGAGCTTGGTTTCGCAGCTACCCGCACGTGCTATACGATGCGATGGTTTATAACAAAAACGGTTTGATTTGGAACAATGCCCTAGATCATGGCAAGACCGTACGAATTTATGGCGAAGCATGCGATTTTCATATTGACGGAGAAAAAAAATACGATTGGAAATCACTTTTTGACAAACGTAAAAACAACGATTTGGCGGATTTCAAATACCATAGCACTACCACTATTTCAAGAATTCGTCCGTTTTTATCGCAAACTTTTCCTGGAGGAGATAACGAAACCGTTTCGGACCAAATGCGTGCGGATGATTTTATAAGGGAACTAAATGAAACCGAAGCAAATGGCGGTGAATTGCCGAATTTGATGGTGATGGCTTTACCAAACGACCATACGGCAGGAACAAATCCAATGTTTCCAACGCCCAGAGCCATGGTGGCTGATAACGACTTGGCATTAGGCAGAATCGTGGAAGCAATAAACAACAGTAAATTTGCCGAAAATACGGTAATTTTTGTTTCAGAAGACGACTCACAAGCGGGCTGGGATCATATATCTTCCTACCGAACCACCGGTTTTGTCATCAGTCCGTATAATCGACTTCAAAAAACCGTGAGCACGCAATATAACCAAACTTCCATGCTTCGTACGATGGAACAGATTTTAGGTTTACCGCCAATGAACGTTATTGATGCCACTGCTTTACCAATGTTTGATTGTTTTAGCAAAACGCCTGATTTTTCTTTTAAATATAAGCCCCGTCAAAACCTAATTCCACTTGATGAGATGAATCCTATCAGAGCGAAATTATCAGGAGCGGCACTCAAGTTTCATGACCAATCGATTAAATATGCCTTCCAAGAAATTGACAAAGGACATGACGATATTTTGAATAAAATCCTTTGGTTTTCTGTTAAAGGAAAAAAGAAATATCCTGAAAAATTGGCTGGAGGGGTTGATGAAGATTAAAAGTTGAACTTGGAGTACTGTTGAAAAGCAAAAACTTGTTTTTTGTAGAAATTGACTATTGAAACAGTAAATAGGAGCAACGGTTTATCTTAGACAAAGCTGCAGCGAAGCAAATTACTGATATAAAAAACGTGTAAAAGACCTTTAAAAATCAAACTCCTTCACTTCTGAAAAAAGGACAAAATTCCTGCAGAATGGAAAAAACAAAGTCCACATTTGTTTAAATGTGGGCTTTGTTTATCAATGAAATAAATATTTACTCAGTTTTCAAAGACGCTTCGGTTGAGTAATTAGAAATTATAGAAATTGGAATTGGAGACTGTTTTCTAAACTGTGTCAAGTAATAATTTCACAAAATTGTTAATTTTACTTTAAACATAGTTTTTTATGAACAATCAAGAACCATTCGATTTCGCATCCTTTCAGGAAGAAGCAATAAAG
>Ga0247832_1001734_pt1 | contig 36572 bp, 30 predicted proteins | sample LaCruzMarch2015__10_FD_192407 | JGI IMG/M metagenome (GOLD analysis project Ga0247832, IMG submission 192407) | Freshwater microbial communities from meromictic Lake La Cruz, Castile-La Mancha, Spain - LaCruzMarch2015_4m | ecosystem: Environmental > Aquatic > Freshwater > Lake | place: Spain... | reverse complement strand
GAAACGACCACATGGCGCACCTCGGTTTTCACCAAGTCCATGGCCGTTAGCAGCGTGGGCAGCAAGGCCCCCGAGACCAGCGCCGCCTTGGACCGGCTGTTGCTCAGCATGAAGGCATAGTCTTCGACCGTCAGCAAAGTGTTGACGGCCACCGGAACCACGCCCGCATACAACGCGCCCAGAAAGGCCACCATCCAGTCGCTGCTGTCTTGCATGAGCAGCAGCACACGCTCTTCTCGCCTGATGCCCATGGCCTGCAGACCACCAGCAAAACGGCGGATCTGTTCGGTCAGCTCACCATAGGTCAATGTGCCCAAATCGTCGATCAGCGCGGTTTTACCGACACGACTGGCGTTGCAGGCGATCAGGTGTTGGGCGAAATTGAAGTCTGCGGGCGGTGGGGCCAGGGGGCGCATGGTTTGTCTCCTCGGAAGTCTCTGATGTTGTTGGAATGATGGGGGCTTGTGAAGGGGGTTTACAAGGACAAGGCATCGCCGCATGTTTCACGGTCATCGGCAAAAGCTTCTGCCAGGTCGATGCCGGTGCTCGCCACGCGGGCCAGATAGGTACCCAGCACAGGATCGAACAGGGGGGTGCCAGCGCCCGTGCCGGTTTGCCATCGGCCTGCCATGAAGTTCGGAAGCAAGGATGCGTTCATGAAGAGGACTTTCGGCGGGTCCAATGGAGGATTCGGTTCAGACCCGACACATGGCAGCGGGGTGTAAAAAATTTGTCCATGTGGTCCGGATGGCGGTATAAACAAGGGTTGATGCACTATTGTGCTTGCCCTCTAGTATGCAGTAAAGTGCATATTTTGGGTTGGGTTTAATCTAAGGGTTTTCCCTAATATTCAGTCAAAGGTTGAGCATGACATCCAAAGAGTCCCTGTTGATGGCGCCACCCGGGTCGGAATCAAAACGCAGCCCGTTTCTGGAGGCACTGGGCGAGCGTGTGCGCAATTTGCGCTCACGCAAAGGCATGACGCGCCGTGCTGTCGCCTTGGCAGCCGATGTGTCCGAGCGGCACCTGGCCAATCTGGAGTACGGCACGGGAAACGTCTCCGTGCTGGTGTTGCTGCAGGTGGCGCAAGCACTGCAGTGCTCACTGGCCGAACTGCTTGGCGATGTGACTACCAGTTCGCCGGAGTGGCTGCTGATCCGCGAGTTGTTGGGCAAGCGCAGCGAGACCGATCTGCGCCGTGCTCGTGTGCAGATCAGTGACATGTTTGGCGAAGGGGGTAACGCACAGGAGCGCAAGCACCGCATTGCCCTGATCGGCTTGCGTGGGGCTGGTAAAACCAGCTTGGGTCAGCGTCTCGCTGATGATCTGGGTTTCCCCTTCATCGAGCTCAGCCGGGAGATCGAGCAGTTTGCTGGTTGCCAGATCAGCGAGATCCACAATCTTTACGGCGCCAATGCTTACCGCCGTTATGAGCGCCGGGCTCTTGAAGAAGCCATCCAGATTTATCCTGAGGTGGTGATTGCTTCGCCCGGAGGTCTGGTCTCGGATTCGGCGAATTTCAACCTGCTGCTCTCGCATTGCACCACCGTGTGGTTGCAAGCCGATGCCGCCGACCACATGGGCCGCGTGGCCGCGCAAGGCGACATGCGCCCCATGGCGGCCAGCCGAGAGGCCATGGAAGACCTCAAGCGCATTCTGGAAGGGCGTGCGGCTTTTTACTCTAAAGCCGACATGGCCATCAACACCAGCGCTCGGAGCGAAGAACAGGCTTTCATGGCCTTGCGAAGTTCTGTTCGCCAGCACTTGGCCTGGCCGACCTGAGGGGACGTGATGAATTTTTATTTCCTAGGGTAAACACTTATAAAATGAATTAAAGTGCATATTGTGGAATCATGAAACCTGCATTAAAATTCAATCAAGCATGCAGTAAAATGCATTTTTTTATGGAAACCTAATCACCCCTTCAACGACGGAGACAGCCATGAGCACTTCACTTCAGGTCAACTATCAGACCAACCCTGCCGAATACAAGCACATTAACCTGGCCTTTGATGGCGAGATCGCGACCTTGTCGATCAACATCAACGAAGACGCCGGCATCCGCCCCGGCTACAAACTCAAGCTCAACAGCTACGATCTGGGTGTGGACATCGAACTGCACGACGCGCTGCAGCGCATCCGCTTCGAGCACCCCGAAGTGCGTTCGGTGGTGGTGACCAGCGCGCGTGACCGCGTTTTCTGCTCGGGCGCCAACATCTTCATGTTGGGTGTGTCCACGCACGGCTGGAAAGTGAACTTCTGTAAGTTCACCAACGAAACCCGCAACGGCATCGAGGACTCCAGCAAGCACGACGGCCTGAAATTCGTCGCGGCCCTGAACGGCGCATGTGCTGGCGGTGGCTACGAGCTGGCCCTGGCTTGCGACGAAATCGTGCTGGTTGACGACCGCTCCAGTGCTGTGTCGCTGCCCGAAGTGCCTTTGCTGGGCGTATTGCCCGGCACCGGTGGCCTGACCCGCGTGACCGACAAGCGCCATGTGCGCCACGATCTGGCCGACATCTTCTGCACCAGCGTCGAAGGCGTGCGGGGTCAAAAAGCCGTGGACTGGCGTCTGGTCGATGCGATCGCCAAGCCCGCTGTTTTCAAAGAAGCCGTGCAAGCCCGTGCCAAAAAACTGGCTGCCGACAGCATCCGCACCGCAGGCGTCAAAGGCGTGGAATTGACCCCGCTGAACCGCAGCATCGCGGCCGATGCCCTGACTTATATCAATGTCACCGTGGAGATCGACCGCGCCAAGCGCATCGCCACCTTCACTGTGAAGGCCCCTGCCTCTGCTCAGCCCACCGACATCGCGGGCATCGAAGCCGCAGGCGTGAACTGGTGGCCGCTGCAGATGGTGCGCGAACTCGACGACGCCATCCTGCACATGCGCACCAACGAACTCGACATCGGCACCTGGGTGCTGAAGACAGCGGGCGATGCCGCCGCCGTGCTGGCCTCCGACGCCACCCTGCTGGCACACAAAGACCACTGGTTGGTTCGCGAGACCATCGGCCACCTGCGCCGCACACTGGCCCGCATGGACGTGACTTCGCGCAGCCTTTTTGCCTTGGTCGAAGAAGGGACTTGTTTTGTCGGCACACTCGCCGAATTGGCCTTTTGCGCCGACCGCGCCTACATGCTGGCGCTGCCTGACGACGCTGACAAAGCGCCCAAGATTCAACTGAACGAAATGAACTTCGGTTTCTTCCCCATGGTCAACGACCAGACCCGCCTGCAGCGCCGCTTTTACGAAGAAGTGCCTGCCATGGAAGCCGCACGCGGTGCGATTGGCAAGGCGCTCGACGCAGATGCCGCATTGGCACTGGGCTTGGTCACTGCCGCACCTGACGACATTGACTGGGCTGACGAAATTCGCCTGGCCTTGGAAGAGCGTTCGTCCATGTCGCCCGACGCGCTGACCGGTTTGGAAGCCAACCTGCGTTTTGCCCAGAAGGAAAACATGGCCACCCGCATTTTTGGTCGCCTGACCGCCTGGCAGAACTGGATCTTCCAGCGCCCCAACGCCGTCGGCGAAAAGGGTGCCCTGAAGGTTTACGGCAAAGGCGAAAAAGTCCAGTTCGACATGAACCGCGTTTGATGTTTTTTTGTTGTGCAGCGTGGTGCCCGGTGGTCCGCGCTGCAACCTCATTTTTCCCCCACCGTTGCTTTTCAATTTCTGGAGACTCTGATGTCCGGTATTAACTACAGCGAAAAAATCCCCAACAACGTCAACTTGAGCGAAGACCGCACCTTGCAGCGTGCGCTTGAGCAGTGGCAACCCAACTTCATCAACTGGTGGGACGACATGGGCCCTGAGGGCTCGACCGACATGGACGTGTATCTGCGCACAGCCGTGAGCGTGGACCCGCAAGGCTGGGCCCAGTTTGGCCACGTCAAGATGCGCGACTACCGTTGGGGCGTGTTCCTGAACCCCGGCGAGCAAGACCGCAAGATCCACTTCGGTGACAACATCGGCGAAAAAGCCTGGCAAGACGTGCCTGGTGAGCACCGCGCCAACCTGCGCCGCATCATCGTGACCCAAGGCGACACCGAGCCAGCGTCTGTGGAGCAGCAGCGCCACTTGGGTCTGACTGCGCCCAGCATGTACGACCTGCGCAACCTGTTCCAGATCAACGTCGAAGAAGGCCGCCACCTGTGGGCCATGGTGTACCTGCTGCACAAATACTTCGGCAAAGACGGCCGTGAAGAAGCCGATGCCTTGCTGCAACGCAACAGCGGTAACGAAGACAACCCCCGCATCTTGCAGGCCTTCAACGAGAAGACTCCAGACTGGTTGAGCTTCTTCATGTTTACTTACTTCACCGACCGCGACGGCAAGTTCCAACTGTGTGCTTTGGCCGAGTCGGCTTTCGACCCCTTGGCCCGTACGACCAAGTTCATGCTGACCGAAGAAGCGCACCACATGTTTGTGGGCGAGTCCGGTGTCAGCCGCACCATCCAGCGCACGGTGGACGTGATGAACCAGCTCAAGACCGACGACGTGGCCAAGCTGCGCGCTGCCGGTGTGATCGATTTGCCGACCATCCAGCGTTACATCAACTTCCACTTCTCGGTGACCATCGACTTGTTCGGTGCCGACCAGTCGTCCAACGCCGCCACTTTCTACAGCTCGGGTCTGAAAGGCCGTTACGAAGAAGGCAAGCGTGGTGATGACCACGTCTTGAAAGGCAACAGCTACAAAATCTTGTCGGTGGAAGACGGCAAGTTGGTTGAAAAAGAAGTGCCGATGCTCAATGCTTTGAATGAAGTGCTGCGCGACGACTACATCACCGATTCCAAAGGCGGTATCGACCGTTGGAACCGTTTGATCAGCAAGGCCGGTATTCCTTTCACCTTGACCGCCCCTCACAAGGCCTTCCACCGCAACATCGGTTCTTTGTCCGGCTCCAAGATCACACCCGATGGCCGTGTGGTGACCGACGAGCAGTGGATGGCGCAAGTGGGCGAGTGGTTGCCCACCCACGAAGACCGCGCTTATGTGGCCAGTCTGATGGGCCGCTGCGTCGAGCCAGGCAAGTTCGCCAACTGGATCGCGCCACCCGTCATGGGCATCAACCGTCAGCCAGCGGACTTTGATTACATCCGGTTCAACTGATGTTCTGAGTTGACTGCTGCCTCTGTTTCGTTACGGGGCAGCAGTTGACAGGGGAAGGGGCGGGTTCTTCATGCTGGGGTACCAGAAATCGTCACCCGCCCCTTCCCCTGTCAACAGCATGGGTTCGCTCGGCTTCTGAGTTGTTTGACTTGCCCACATGTTTTGCCTTGATTAAAGGTGGTCATTGAAAGGGCAAGGGGCGGGTTCCTCATGGCGGGGTACCGCAAATCGTCACCCACCCCTTGCCCTTTCAATGACATGGGTGCGCTGTACACGCCGGGTCCCAGTAGACTCAGCACTTCAAAAAGGGCACAAAGCGACGGTATGGCTGTGGGCCGGGCGCCGATTTCTGGTACCCCAGTATGAGGCGCCCGGCCCACAGCCATACCGTTGCGGACCACGCATACCCAAGCCATAACGTCGTGGACCACGCAGACCACCAACAAGATAAAGCAAACAAACACAAGAGAGTCAAGACATGAGCACCGAAGCGACGCTGATCAAACAACACCTGATCGACCCGGAAATCTGCATCCGCTGCAACACCTGCGAAGCAATTTGCCCGGTCGGTGCCATCACGCACGACTCGCTCAACTACGTCGTCAAGGCCGACATCTGCAACGGTTGCATGGACTGCATCTCGCCATGCCCCACCGGCTCCATCGACAACTGGCGCATGGTGCCCAAGGCCAAGGCCTACAGCATCGAAGAACAACTCAAGTGGTACGACTTGCCTGCTGAACTGAGCTCTCAAGAGTTGGCGGCTGCTGGCGGCGTCGCAGACACAGCACAAGAAGAAGCGCAAACCGCAGTGCAATCGGCTGCATCGTCTTCGGCTTCGGCCGTCAGCACCGCCGCTGCTTCGGGCTTCAACTCGGCCCAGTTCGGCGCGACCCTTCCCCCTTGGTCTGCGGCTCACGCCTATACCAACCTCTATGGCCCCAAGGCGCAAGACAAAACCATCACCGCCAGCGTGACGGGCAACCTGCGCGTGACCGAGGTGGGCAAACAAGTTGGCCAGCAAGACTACGACACCCACCACATCGTGCTGGACTTTGGCAGCTTGCCTTTTCCGGTGCTCGAAGGCCAGTCGATTGGCATCATCCCGCCTGGGATGGATGCCAACGGCAAACCGCACCATGCCCGCCAGTACTCGATTGCCAGCCCGCGTAACGGCGAGCGGTCAGGGCACAACAATGTGTCGCTCACCATCAAGCGCGTGCTCGAAGACCACGACGGCCAAGCTGTGCGCGGTGTGGCCTCCAACTTCATGTGCGACCTGTTGGTCGGTGACAAGGTGCAGGTGATTGGACCGTTTGGCGCGAGCTTCTTGATGCCCAACCACGCCAAGAGCAACATCGTCATGATCTGCACGGGCACCGGCAGCGCCCCCATGCGGGCTATGACCGAGTGGCGTCGGCGCCTGAGGGCCAGCGGCAAGTTTGAAGGTGGCAAGCTGATGCTGTTCTTTGGTGCACGCACCCAGCAAGAGTTGCCTTACTTTGGTCCACTGCAAAACTTGCCCAAAGACTTCATTGACATCGAGTTTGCTTACTCCCGCACACCAGGCCAGCCCAAGCGTTATGTGCAAGACGCGCTGCGCGAGCGCGCCGCCGACATCGCGCTGCAACTCCAAGACCCGAACACCTGCTTTTATGTTTGTGGCCTCAAAAGCATGGAAGAGGGCGTGGTCATGGCCCTGCGCGACATCGCACAGAATGCCGGTCTTGATTGGGATACCGTGGGCGTGGCGCTGAAAAAAGAAGGCCGCTTGCATCTGGAAACTTATTGATCCAGGCGAATGCAGTGCTCGTTCACTTTCATGTCGGACCTGAAGGTGCCGACCTACTGAAAGCAGTGCGTGGGGTATTTTTTAGGTCGTTGGCATCAGCCCCGACATTCAGCGCTTGTTAACGGCTGCCATGAATTTTTCAAATGGATCTGACCACTTCGCATGCAAACCGATTCCACTTCTGAAACCCGCATCGGATTGAATGCCTTGCGCGAACAGTTGCGCAAGCCCCGTTCGCAACTCAAAGGCCGGCAAGCTTCGAACGAGGCCCAAGCCGAAGTGCAGGCCCTGATCGGTGCTAAGCCCACAGAAGGCCACCGCCACGATTTGCTGATCGAGCACCTGCATGTGCTCAACGACCATTTTCGAGGTTTGTTCGAGCGCCACATCGTGGCGCTCGCGGCCGAGATGCGGCTGCCCGTGGTCGAGGTGTTCGAGGTGGCTTCTTTTTACCACCACTTCGAGATCTTGAAAGACGACAAAGCGGCACCGCGCATCACCGTGCGGGTCTGCGACAGCCTGAGTTGCAGCCTTGCGGGCAGCGCCAATTTGTTGAGCCAGTTGCAAAGCGATTTACTGGACCTGAAAGTGGTGCCTGTGCCTTGTTTGGGGCGTTGCGAGCAGGCGCCTGCCGTGCAGGTGGGCCAACAGGCCGTGGCCTTCGCCACGGCGCAGGCCGTGGCCCAAAGGGTGGCCCAAAACCAGACCGCGCCCAATCTTTTGCCAGAGGCCATTCGGCTCGAGGCGTATCGGCAATCGGGCGGTTACCAGTTGGCGGTGCAAGTGGCTGCAGGTTTGAAGGACCAAGAATCGGTCATTCAGTGCTTGGAGACATCCGGTTTGCGCGGGCTGGGCGGCGCGGGTTTTCCGGCTGGGCGCAAATGGCGCATCGTGCGCAACCAGCCCGGTCCGCGCCTGATGGCCGTGAACATCGATGAAGGCGAGCCGGGCACCTTCAAGGACCGCACCTGCCTGGAAGCCGACCCGCACCGTTTTTTGGAAGGCGTGCTGATAGCGGCCAGCGTCGTGGGTTGCGAGGCGGTTTACATCTATTTGCGTGACGAGTACCACGAAGCGCGTGTGTTGCTGACGGAAGAATTGGCAGCGCTGAAACTGAATCCGCCTTGTGCGCTGCCGCGCATCGAATTGCGCCGTGGCGCGGGCGCCTACATCTGTGGCGAAGAGTCGGCCATGATCGAAAGCATCGAAGGCAAACGCGGTGAGCCGCGCATGCGCCCGCCCTACATCGCCGAGGTCGGGTTGTTTGGCCGCCCGACGCTGGAACACAATTTTGAGACCCTGTTTTGGGTGCGCGAACTGATCGAGCAGGGCGCAGACAGCTTTGCATCGCAAGGACGCCATGGCCGCAAAGGCCTGCGCCGTTTTAGCGTGAGCGGCCGCGTGAAGCACCCGGGCGTCAAGCTCGCCCCTGCGGGCATCACGCTGCGCGAGCTGGTGGATGAATACTGCGGCGGCATGGCCGAGGGCCACACGCTGTATGCCTACCTGCCGGGTGGGGCCAGCGGCGGCATTTTGCCCGCGCGCCTGGCCGATGTGCCGCTGGACTTTGACACCCTGCAGCCGCACGGCTGCTTCATCGGTTCGGCTGCCGTGATGGTGCTCGGTCAACACGACAGCGCTCGCGAAGCCGCGCTGAATGTGATACGCTTTTTTGCACACGAGAGTTGCGGCCAATGCACGCCTTGCCGTGTGGGCACCGACAAGGCCGCGCAACTGATGACGGCTGAGGTTTGGGATGCCGAGACTTTGCAAGATCTTGCACAGGTCATGGGCGATGCGTCCATCTGCGGCTTGGGGCAGGCCGCGCCTAACCCGATACGGTGTGTGCTGGATTATTTTCCGCATGAAGTAGGGGCAGCATGAGCACCGTTCAATTCACCCTCAACGGCCGATCAGTTGAAGCAGCCGCTGGAAAAAGCATTTTTAACATCGCCAAAGAATTGGGCATCGCCATCCCGCACCTGTGCCACAAAGAAGGCCTGGCCCCTGACGGCAACTGCCGTGCTTGCATGGTTGAAGTTGCAGGCGAGCGCACGCTGGCCCCCAGCTGCTGCCGCAGTGCCACGCCCGGCATGCAGGTCCGTACCGACAGTGAACGCGCAGTCAAAAGCCAGAAGATGGTGCTGGAGATGCTGCTGGCCGACCTGCCCGAACAGGGCCACAAATGGGTGGACGACCGCGCTGAAGCGCCGCATGGCGAACTAAGCCAGTGGGCCGAGCACCACGGCGTGCAGGTGCGACCGCAACTGGCCGCATTGCGCCGAGCAGCGGTGCCCGCCGACCTGTCCCACCCCGCCATGGCCGTGAACTTGGACGCCTGCATCCAGTGCAACCGCTGCGAACGCGCCTGCCGCGATCTTCAGGTCAACGACGTGATCGGCTTGGCTTTCCGGGGTGCGCACACCCAAGTGGTGTTTGACCTGGCCGATCCGATGGGCGGCAGCAGCTGCGTGGGCTGCGGCGAATGTGTTCAGGCCTGTCCCACGGGCGCGCTCATGCCCAAGAGCCACATGGGCCCGCAAAAGGTGGACCGCGAAGTCGATTCGGTGTGCCCTTTCTGTGGCGTGGGGTGCCTGGTGACTTTCCAGGTCAAAGATGAAAAGATCATCAGCGTCAAAGGCCGCGAAGGCCCGGCCAACGAAGGCCGCTTGTGCGTCAAGGGTCGTTTTGGCATGGATTACATCCACAGCCCAGACCGCATCACGAAACCACTGATCCGCAAAAAGGGCGTGGCCAAGGACCTGAGCCTGGTCGATGGGCAGACCGACTGGCGCAAAGTCTTCCGCGAAGCGACCTGGGACGAAGCACTGGATTTGGCCACCGGGCCCCTGAACGCTTTACGCCAACAACACGGCCCCAAGTCGCTTGCCGGTTTTGGTTCGGCCAAGGGCAGCAACGAAGAAGCCTACTTGTTCCAAAAGCTGGTGCGCACCGGCTTTGGCAGTAACAACGTGGACCACTGCACGCGTTTGTGCCACGCGTCCAGCGTGGCGGCTTTGATCGAAGGCGTGGGCTCAGGGGCCGTCAGCAACCCGGTGCGCGATGTCGAGCACTCAGACCTCATCATCGTCATCGGCGCCAACCCCACCAACAACCATCCAGTGGCCGCCACTTGGATGAAAAACGCCGCCCAGCGCGGCACCCGCATCGTGCTGGCCGACCCGCGCATCACCGACATTGGCCGCCACACTTGGCGCAACCTGCAGTTCAAGGTCGACACCGATGTGGCCTTGCTCAACGCGATGCTGAACGTCATCGTCACCGAGAACCTGTGCGACGAACAATTTTTGCGCGACCGTGTCGACAATGTGGCCGCACTCAAGGCCCACGTTCAGGGCTACACACCCGAAGCCATGAGCGCGGTGTGCGGCATTCCAGCCGATACCATCCGCGAAGTGGCGCGGGCCTACGCCAAAGCCAAAGCCGCCATGATCTTGTGGGGCATGGGCGTGAGCCAGCATGTGCACGGCACCGACAACGCGCGCTGCCTGATTGCGCTGGCCAGCATCACCGGGCAGATTGGCCGCCCCGGCACCGGTCTGCACCCCTTGCGCGGTCAAAACAACGTGCAGGGCGCCAGCGATGCGGGCCTGATCCCGATGATGTACCCCAACTACCAGCACGTGACTGACCTTTCAGCGCACAACTGGTTCGAGAAATTCTGGGACACGAAGTTGGACGACCAGCCTGGCTACACCGTGGTTGAAATCATGCACAAGGCGCTGGCCCCCGAGAGCGATCCGCACAAGGTGCGCGGCATGTACATCATGGGTGAGAACCCTGCCATGAGCGACCCCGACCTGAACCACGCCCGCCACGCGTTGGCCAGCTTGCAGCACCTGGTGGTGCAGGACATCTTTTTGACCGAAACCGCCTGGTTGGCCGATGTGGTGCTGCCCGCGAGCGCTTGGCCTGAAAAAACCGGTACCGTCAGCAATACCGACCGTACGGTGCAAATGGGCCGTCAGGCCGTGCTGCCGCCGGGTGATGCCAAGCCCGATTTGTGGATCATCCAGCAGATCGCCCAGCGCATGGGCCTGAATTGGTCTTATGCAGGCGAGCAAGAGGGCGTGGCCCATGTGTACGAAGAAATGCGCCAGGCCATGGCCCCAGCCATTGGTGGCATCGACTGGGCGCGCCTGAACGCGGGCTCGGTCACTTACCCCTGTGTTAGCGCCGACGATCCGGGCCAGCCCATCGTCTTCCATGACCATTTCCCGACGGCAGATGGCCGTGTGCGGCTGATGACCGCCAGCCTGATTCCCGCCAACGAGCAGCCCGATGCCGAGTACCCGATAGTGCTGATCACCGGTCGACAACTGGAGCACTGGCACACCGGCAGCATGACGCGCCGCGCCACCGTGCTCGATGCGCTGGAGCCTGCGGCCACGGCCTCGCTGAACGGGCACGATCTGCAAAGGCTGGGCCTCAAGCCCGGTGACTTCGTGAACATTGCCTCGCGCCGGGGCCAAGTGCATTTGCAGGTGCGTCAAGACGACGGCACGCCGCTGGGCACGGTGTACATCCCCTTTGCCTACCAAGAGGCTGCGGCCAATTTACTGACCAACGCGGCACTGGACCCGTTTGGCAAGATTCCGGAGTTTAAATATTGCGCAGTGCGGATCGAAGCGGCGACTCCGGTGAACGCATAATCGGCGGCTGATTGCCCACTTGGGCCAGCCATCTGGCTGCGCCCACGGTGGGCTGTACGAACTGGCCATGGAGGCTGATTTGATTTTGAATGTGCAAACCATTTTCTGGATGGATGCGTTTTTGTACCTGATGCTGCATGCGGCCATTTGGTACGGGCTGGCACGATTTCGCAGCCCGGTAGTGGTCATGTGGAGTTTTTCGGGCATTCTCAGCGCACTGGCTTTGTGCGTGCTGGGCAGCCGCGGTTGGCTCAGCACCGATGTGGTCGTTGTGGCGGGGCTGTTTCTGATGGCGGCAGGCAACTGGGGCCGCCAAGTGGCTTTGCGCTCACTCAACGGCCCGCCTTCCACTGTTTGGCTGTGGTCCTCCGGTGGGGCGAACGTGGCATTTTTGGCGCTCAGCTATGGTTTGCAATTTTCGGGTTCACCCGAAAGCACCATCATGCTGGTGTTTTATGTTTTTTATACCTTCAGTTGTTTGGATTACTTTTTTGCCGGCAAGCGCATTGCCCCGACCCACGACAAAAACGGCGCGGATTCGGTGATGTGGGCAGGCTTGATCTTGTCGGGGACATTGGGTGTCAAGGCACTGGCCATGATCGCCGGCGTTGGGGCTGAAGATCTGTACGAATCCTCCTGGGATCACGTCTTGGTGTTCATCGGTCAATTCACGGCCATCATGTTGCTGTGTGTGGGGTTCATGCAGATTTTTGTGGACCAGGACCATCGCAAAAAAATCGCCATGGAGCAGCAACTGGTGCGTGAGCAAGAGCAAGCCGCTTTGGCCTTGCAGCACGCCCAGGATCTGAGCGCCTTGTTGACCGAGCGTGAAGAGATCATCCGGCAGCTGACCTTGTCCAACAAGAGCGCGGGCATGGGTGCGCTGGTGGCCAGTTTTGCGCACGAATTGAACCAGCCGCTCACGGCCAACTTGCTGCACGCCGAACTGATCATGGCCAAACTGGAAGAGCTGAAAGTTGAGGCGTTAACGCCCAGTATGGGCATCCTTCACAAAGTGGCCAGCGCCATGGTGCAAGACACGCAGCGTGCGGCAGACATCATCCGCAAACTGCGCAATTTGTTTCGCATGAGCAAAGGCGAGTACACGGCCTTGAAACTGAACGAGGTGGTGCAGGAAGTACTGGACTTGGTCCAGTCAAAAATGAAAGATGCCAACATTGGCTGCACGGTCGATTGGGATCCCCACTTGCGTGTGCATGGCGATGCTACTCAATTGCAACAAGTCGTTTTGAACCTCCTCAACAACGCCATCGATGCGCTGACCGAGTCCGGCTGTGACAAACCTGAACTGCGCATATCGGGTAAGGCTTTGGGTGATCAGCTGCACCTGGAGGTGGAAGACAATGGCCCAGGCATCGCACCTGAGCGTGCGGAAGATGTGTTCAACTTGTTCAAAACCTCCAAGTCGCAAGGCATGGGCGTGGGACTGTGGCTCAGCCGTTCTATCGTCGAGATGCACGGCGGTCGTTTGACCTTCCAGTCCGAGCCCGGTCTACGCACGGTTTTCACTTTGCGTTTACCCTTGCTGAACGAAACCATGCTGGGTTGATGAAGGGGCACGCCCCGCTGAAAGAAAGTGCCCAATGTCTGTTCATGTGGTGTCTGAAATGGCGGTGCTGATGCGCCGCGAAGCCGTACAAGGGCCCATGGCCCGTTGGCAGTCCCACCGCTGGGTGCTGGCCGATGTGGTGCCGCATGAAGTCGGGTTTGGTGAGGCCCCGCGCTGCCTGCGCCAAACCGATGACGAAGCCCTGTGGCTCTACCCCGCTTGGCGGCTGGAGCTCTTCAGTGACGACGCCGAAGGCTATTGGCTCAACCTCACCTCGCCGACCCCCAGCTTCTTTGTTATGTGGCGTCTGAACGATGGGCTGCAAGGCCAGGATGAGCAGGCCGTGCCCCAGGCCCTGAGCCTGAGTTACCACGACGCTGGCCGTTGGCTCGATGCCCAAGAAACCGTGGAAAACGTCCCCGCTTCTCCCGAAGTGGTGGCGCGGCTGCAGGCCTTCACCGACGCCTTTTATGTGCCCGAAGTCAAGCGCCGGCAGCGCCCGCAAAGCTTTCAGGGCCTGACCGACCGCTTTGGTCAGCCTGCCTCGGTCAGCACCGAAGACAAGCGCAAGGGCGGGAGGCAGGGCCCATGAGCGAGCACTTTTTCAGCCGATGGTCGCAGCGCAAGCAAGCCGTGGCCAAGGGCTTGCCGGTGGCCGAACCTGCCATCCCGGCGAGTCCGGTCGATTCGTCTGAGTTGACGGGATCGTCCCAATCGTTACAGCGTTCAAAGGCTGCGCCCCAAGAGATTGAGTCGGGTGCAACCGAAGCGAAGTCCAGCGAATTGCCCGCCAAGCCCTTGCCCAGTCTGGACGATGCGCGCGCCTTGACGCCGACCTCGGATTTTCAGCCTTTCATGCGGCCCGGTGTGACCGCCGATGTGCGCAATGCGGCCATGAAAAAACTGTTCACCGACCCGCATTTCAATGTGATGGACGGGCTCGACATCTACATCGGCGACTACAACACACCCGACCCCATGCCTGCTGGCATGTTACAAAAAATGGTGGGCGCGCAACTGCTGGGTTTGTTCGACAAACCCGACGAAGCGGCGGCAAAGACCGTGGCCACGGCCGAGCCCATGTTGACGGCTGTCAGTCCTGCTGCAGGCCCCCGTGAAAACCCTGTGCAAAGTCCTGCGACACTGCAAGGCTCGCCAGTTGTGGCACAGTCGCCGCCTCCCCTGTCTCATTTGGCAGGACCGGTCAGCCCCGTGTTTCAGCCCCACGTCAAAGCGCACCCCGAACATGACCACCCTGATTTGCAACTGCAACCAAACCATGCCCCTGCAAACCCAAGCTCTGGGCCAAGCACTGGGTGAAGACCTCACGCTGCACACCACCTTGTGCCGCCGCGAAGCGGGGCAATTCCAGAAAGCCGTGAAAACCGGCGAGACCGTGGTGGTGGCCTGCACGCAAGAAAAGCGTTTGTTCAGTGAACTGGCCGAGCAAACCGAAGGCGCAATTTCGCCCATCCGCTTTGTCAACATTCGCGAAACCGGTGGCTGGGGCCGTGAAGACGAACACGCCACACCCAAAATGGCCGCACTTCTGGCCGCTGCCCGTTTGCCCGAACCCGAACCGGTGGCCACCGTCACCTACAAAAGCGAAGGCCGCGTGCTCATCATCGGGGCCATCGATGTGGCCGAACGCGCCGCCAGTTTCTTGTCAGATGCGATGCAGGTCACCATTTTTGCGCAAGGCCCTGGCAACGCCGGGGGCAGCCAGGAGCGGCGCCATCCTGTGGTGGCCGGGCGCTTGCAAAGCTTGAGCGGTTGGTTGGGCGCCTTTGATGTGACTTGGGATGCCAGTAACCCGATAGACCTCGACCTGTGTACCCGCTGCAACGCTTGCGTGGCGGCTTGCCCCGAGCAGGCCATTGGCCTCGATTACCAGGTGGACCTGTCGCGCTGCACTTCGCACCGCGACTGCGTCAAGGTGTGCGAAGCCGCAGGTGCCATCGACTTCAGCCGCGACGCCCGCCCACAAACCGAGCGCTTTGATGTGGTGCTGGACTTGCGCGGCGACAAGGCCTCGCCCACGTTCACCTCGCACGCCTTGCCGCAGGGGTATTTCCGCTGGGATGGGCAAGACCTGCAAACCCTGCTCAAGGTGCGCGAACTGGTGGGCGAGTTTGAAAAGCCCCGCTTTTTTGCCTACAAACAAAAGCTCTGCGCCCACAGCCGCAACGAGCAAGTGGGCTGCAGCGCCTGCATCGACATCTGCTCGGCCGAAGCCGTGCGCTCGGACAAAAGCCGCCAGCAAATCGTGGTCAACCCCAACCTGTGCGTGGGCTGCGGCGCGTGCACCACAGCTTGCCCCACAGGCGCACTGACCTACGCCTACCCGCGCCCGGCAGAGCAAGGTGCCAAGATCCGCGCATTGCTCTCAGCCTACCAAGCCGCTGGCGGGCGTGATGCTGCTTTGCTTTTGCACAGCCAAGAAAAAGGCCAGGCGCTGATCGACGAGTTGGGCCGCGGTGCGCAGCTGGGCGTCATGCAGGGTGTGCCTGCCAGGGTCATGCCCGTGGCCCTGTGGCACACCGCCAGTGTGGGGATGGAGCTTTGGCTCTCGGCCGTGGCCTATGGCGCACGCCAGGTCATGGTGTTGATCACCGCCGAAGAAGCGCCGCAATACCGCGCTGCGCTCATGGAACAAATGGCTGTGGCCCAAAGCCTGCTCAATGGTTTGGGTTACACCGGTGTGCATTTCCAGCTGATCGAAGCCAAAACCGCAACATCTTTGGATGGTGATTTGCAGCGCCTGTGCGCCCGCAGCCTCAAGGCCGCAAGCTTGCCCACAGGCCCTGCCGTGGCCGCCCGGCACGCGGTGCAAGCCGAAAAGCGCAGCAACCTCGAGTTGGTCATTGACCACCTGATGGCGCAGTCGCCCGTGATGGCGATGGACGAGGCCTCGCGCCCCAAGGCGCTGGCTTTGCCTGCCGCTGGGTCGCCATTAGGCAGCATCGCGGTGGACGGCAGCAAGTGCACGCTGTGCATGAGCTGTGTGGGCGCTTGCCCTTCGTCGGCGCTGCAAGACAACCCCCTGCAGCCCGAGTTGCGTTTTGTCGAGAAAAACTGCGTGCAGTGCGGTCTGTGTGCCACGACCTGTCCCGAGAACGCGATCACGCTGCAGCCACGCCTGTCGCTGCAAGCCGAAAGGACGCAGCCGCGCGTGGTGCACAACAGCCCGCCTTACGCCTGCATCCGCTGCGCCAAACCCTTTGGCACCCTCAAGGCCATCGAGACCATGCTGGGCCGCCTGACGGGGCACAGCATGTTCCAGGGCCCGGCCCTGGAGCGCCTGAAAATGTGCGGAGATTGCCGCGTGGTGGACATGTTCACTGACGAGAACCAGGTGCGCATCACCGATGGCCAAGTGCCTCCCAAAACCCGATAAATGCTTGCCATGAGCCAAGACCTGAACCTGTCCGCCAGCAGCCACGCGCTGGACGAAGAAACCGCCCGCGCCGAGGTGTACGGCCTGCTGTCGCAGCTGCTTTATGCCGCGCCTTCGGTCGATTTGCTGGACCAATTGCAGGTGGCCGTGACCGAGGCCCCCGATGCCGGTGGCTTTTTGGAAGAGCCTTGGCGCAACCTGGTGGCCAGCGCCCGCAGCCTGAACCACGATCAGGTGGTGGCCGAATACAACCGCCTGTTTGGTGGGGTGGGCAAGCCCGAGGTTTACCTGTATGGCTCGCACTACCTCAGCGGCTTTTTGAACGAAAAGCCCTTGGTCAAACTGCGCGACGACCTGGCAGCCTTGGGCCTGGGCAAAGGCGAGGGCATGTCCGACACCGAAGACCATGTGGCCTATGTCTTCGAAGTCATGCGCTACCTGATTGCAGGGGACGATGTGGCCGTGGCCAACCTCACGCACCAAATGGCATTTTTCAGCCAACATCTGCAGCCGTGGGTGCCGCAAATGTGCCAAACGCTGCAAGCGCATCCGGCTGCCGTTTTTTATGCCCGCTTGGCCGCATTCACCGAAGCTTTCCTGAGCGTAGAAACGCAGGGCTTCGATTTGGTGGATTGAATGAAATTTTCAACATTTCAACATTTCAATTTGAAATTAATGACGAGGTAACCTAGGGTTTTCACTGACTAGTGAGCCTTTGGTGCGCTGAATAATCAAAAACCAGGCGGTAATTTTTCGCGCTTGAAAGTTCAACCACGATTGGAGACTCATTTTGTCAGACAACAAAACCCCACGCCGTCGCAACCTTCTCAAAGGCGCAGCCGTTGCTGCCGGTGCACTCTCTGCACCCATGATCGCCACGGCCCAAACCGGCCCGATTTCCATGCGCTGGCAGAGCACTTGGCCTGCCAAGGACATCTTCCACGAGTACGCTCTGGACTACGCCAAGAAGGTCAACGACATGACCGGTGGCGATCTGAAGATTGAAGTGTTGCCTGCTGGTGCTGTGGTGCCCGCCTTCGGCTTGCTCGAAGCCGTATCCAAGGGCACGTTGGACGGTGGTCACGGCGTGCTGGGTTACCACTACGGCAAGCAAAACGCTTTGGCTTTGTGGAACTCTGGCCCCGCTTTTGGCATGGATGCCAACATGATTTTGTCTTGGCACAAGTACGGCGGCGGCGCTGAGCTGCTGGCCAAGTTGTACGCCTCCATTGGCGGCAACGTGCAGTCCTTTCTGTACGGCCCCATGTCCACTCAGCCACTGGGTTGGTTCAAGAAGCCGATCACCAAGTCGGCTGACTTCAAGGGCCTGAAGTTCCGCACCAACGGGTCTGGCCATTGACCTGTTCACCGCCATGGGCGCTGCCGTGAACGCCTTGCCAGGCGGCGAAATTGTGCCTGCCATGGACCGTGGTTTGCTGGACGGTGCTGAGTTCAACAACGCCACCTCTGACCGTATTTTGGGCTTCCCCGATGTCTCCAAAGTGTGCATGCTGCAAAGCTACCACCAGAGCGCCGAGACGTTCGAGATCATGTTCAACAAAACCAAGTACGACGCGTTGCCTGCCAAGATGAAGTCGGTGATCGCCATCGCCACAGAAGCTTCTTCGGCCGACATGTCCTGGAAAGCCATTGACCGCTATTCCAAGGACTACATCGAGTTGCAGACCAAGGACAAGGTCAAGTTCTACAAAACACCCGATGCTATTTTGCAAGACCAACTGAAAATTTGGACCGAAATCGTTGCCAAGAAGTCTGCGGAAAATCCCTTGTTCAAGGAAATCGTGGAGTCGCAACGCGCCTTCGCACAACGTGCGGTCAAGTGGGACCAGGACACCAACATCAGCCGCCGCATGGCTGTGAACCATTTCTTCGGAGCCAAAGCGGCACCCGAGAAAAAAGGTTGATTTTCATTTGACAGTTCCATCAGCCATCCAGGTCTCCTGGATGGCTGATTCATTTATGCGGTTCCCCTATGCAAAACCTGTTGCTCTTTATTGACAAAGTCAGCACCTGGATTGGCCAGTTTTTTTCCTGGTTGATCGTGGCTTTGACTTTCATGATTTCCTGGGAGGTTTTCTCCCGCTATGTGCTGGACAGCCCTCACGCGTGGGCCTTTGACGTCATGAGCATGATGTACGGCTCCCTCTTCATGATGGCCGGTGCTTACACCTTGTCCAAGAACGGCCATGTGCGCGGCGATGTCCTTTATGGCTTTTTCCCGCCCCGTCTGCAGGCCTGGTTGGACCTGGTTCTTTACTTGGTGTTTTTCATTCCAGGTGTGGTGGCTTTGGCTTATGCCGGTTATGGTTTTGCGGCCGAATCTTGGGCCATCAACGAACACTCCAACGTGACGGCAGATGGCCCGCCCATCTATCCCTTTAAAACCATTTTGCCGATTGCGGGTGCTTTCTTGTTGGCGCAAGGCTTGGTTGAAATTGTGCGGTGCATCGTCTGCATCAAACAGGGTGAGTGGCCCAAGCGCGGCGATGACGTGGACGAGGTCGACGTCGAAAAACTCAAAGAAATGGTCAACGTGAAAGACGAAGACATTGCCAAGTTGGGCGAGCTGGCGACTGCCAAGGGAACGCAAAAATGAAAAAAGAAGTCTGGTTTGGCCTGACGATCATGGCCTTGGTCGTGCTGTCGGCCTTTGTTTTGTTGCCTGCTCCGGCCGATATGTCCAATGGGCATTTGGGGCTGTTGATGCTGGCCTTGGTGGTGGTGGCGATCATGTTGGGTTTCCCCACAGCCTTCACCTTGATGGGCATGGGCATGATCTTCGCGTGGATTGCTTACCGAAGCGCCAACCCCGATCTGGCAGTACAGCAAACGCTGGACCTGATGGTTCAGCGCGCCTTCTCGGTCATGTCCAACGACGTGCTGATTTCGATCCCTTTGTTCGTGTTCATGGGCTACCTCATTGAACGCGCCAACCTGATCGAGAAACTTTTCAAGAGCATGCACCTGGCCATGGCCCGGGTGCCGGGCTCCTTGGCTGTGGCCACCATCGTGACCTGCGCCATTTTTGCCACAGCCACGGGCATTGTGGGTGCGGTGGTCACGCTCATGGGCTTGCTGGCGCTGCCTGCCATGTTGCGGGCTGGTTACAGCGTGCAATTGTCGGCCGGTGCCATCACCGCAGGCGGCTGTTTGGGCATCCTGATTCCGCCTTCGGTCATGCTGATCGTCTATGGCGCGACGGCAGGCGTGTCTGTGGTCAAGCTGTACGCCGGGGCGTTTTTCCCCGGCATCATGCTGGCCACTTTGTATGTGATCTATGTGGTCATCATCGCCAAGATCAAGCCCAGCATGGCTCCGCCCATGTCGGCCGAAGACCGCATCGTACCCTTGCCAGCGTTTGCCCAAGTGGTGTCCAAAGACATCAGCAACAACGTGCTACCCGGTTTGATCGGTGCGATCAAAGGCAAGCGCAATGCAGCCGTGCCCATGCGTGACTTGCTCAACCACTTGGTCATTGCTTTGCTGCCGCTTTTGGCCGTCGCAGCGATCATGGGGACCATTTACTTCAAAGTCACTGCACCACTGCCCGTCGAGACGGTGGAAGGCGTGGTGGCCATGGGCGGCGAGTTGGCTGATTCGGCCGACACAGAAGAAGAAGCCTCCAGTGTCAGTGGTCTGGCTGAACCCGAAGCCGATGGCTTACAAACACCACCCGGTTCGACCGAAGTCGCCAAAGCAGATGCGGCACCCGCCGCAGAGCCAGCCAAAGCAGATGCACCTGGTCCTGCCGGTGCTGCAGTGACGGTTGCTGCGGAAACACCAGCAGCCGATGCCGAGCGCTTGTCCGCACCACTGTCCTTCTGGATCGGCTTGGCCAGTTGTGCGGTGGCCTTGGCCCTGTTCTATGCCTACTTCAGCTTTGCGCGCCTTGAAATCTTCAAGATGCTGCTGGGTTCTTTCTTCCCGTTGGCCTTGATGATTCTGGCGGTGCTCGGCACCATTGTGTTTGGCTTGGCCACGCCCACTGAAGCGGCGGCCATGGGTTCGCTCGGGGGCTTGTTGCTGGCCGCAGCTTACCGACGCCTGAACTATGTGGTGCTGCGCGAGTCGGTGTACCTGACGGCCAAAACCAGTGCCATGGTGTGCTGGTTGTTTGTGGGCTCCAGCATCTTCTCGGCCGCTTTTGCGTTGCTGGGTGGCCAAGAGATCATCAACACCTGGGTGCTGGGCATGGACCTGACGCCGGTGCAGTTCATGATCCTGGCGCAAGTGGTCATCTTCTTGTTGGGCTGGCCTTTGGAATGGACCGAGATCATCGTGATTTTCATGCCGATCTTCATTCCCTTGCTGCCCCACTTTGGCATCGACCCGCTGTTCTTCGGCTTGTTGGTGGCCTTGAACCTGCAGACCGCTTTCCTCAGCCCACCTGTGGCGATGGCCGCGTTCTATTTGAAGGGCGTGAGCCCACCGCACGTCACGCTGAACCAGATCTTTGCAGGCATGATGCCTTTCATGGCGATTCAGGTCTTTGCCATCGTGCTGCTTTACATGTTCCCCGCCATAGGCTTGTGGTTGCCTGAAGTTCTTTACAAGTAAAAAAAATTCCGTTCACGCACATGAAACCTTGTGTTCCGTTCGTGTGGGCGGTTTTTTTCCGACCGTTATGGTTTGGCTTGTCACCTGATTGACGCAAATCAATCGGGACTAAGGGTTTTCACTTGGGAGGTCGGCTGGTCAGTTAGTAACATAACTTATGCAATTTTTTGCCTAGGTTGTATGTTTTATTGAACCTTCGCCTTGTCCCTTTCAGGAGTCTTTGATGTCTTCCAAAACTTCCGCTCTTTCGCGTCGCAGCCTGTTCTCGGGTGCTGCCACGGTGGGTGTTGTGGCTGCAGTCACCGCCGTTTTGCCGGGTGTGGTCAAGCAGGCCGCGCCAGTGGCCACAGCCTTGCCCAAGCCCACACGTGGCGGAGGCTACACCCTGAGCGAACACGTTCAGCAGTACTACAAGACCACCCGCGTCTGACCTTCCGTCCCTCTTCCCTGTTCCTCCCCAACTGGAGTCTTCCATGTTGCTGACCAAAAAATCTTCCGGCACCTCCGGTGCCACGTCATCCCCCTTCATCCACAGCTTGCGCCGTGGTTTGTCGCAGGCTTTGCCCACACTCGATCGCCGCAGCTTTTTGCGCCGTTCGGGTTTGGGTGTGGGCGTGGGCCTGGCCGCATCACAGTTGAGCCTGGTGCAAAAAGCACAGGCCGCTACTGCCAAGTCCATCACGGGCGCGGGCAAGGTCGAAGTCAAACGCACCATCTGCACCCACTGCTCGGTGGGTTGCGCTGTCGACGCCGTGGTCGAAAACGGTGTTTGGGTGCGCCAAGAGCCTGTATTCGATTCGCCCATCAACCTCGGTGCGCATTGCGCCAAGGGTGCGGCCATCCGTGAGCACGGCCACGGTGAGTTTCGCCTGCGCTACCCCATGAAGCTGGTCAATGGCAAGTACGAGCGCATCAGCTGGGACGTGGCCCTCAACGAAATCAGCGCCAAGATGCTGGATCTGCGCAAGTCCAGTGGTCCAGACAGCATTTATTACGTGGGCTCCTCCAAGCACAACAACGAACAAGCCTATTTGCTTCGCAAGTTCGTGAGCTTCTGGGGCACCAACAACTGCGACCACCAAGCCCGTATTTGCCACTCCACCACGGTGGCCGGTGTGGCCAACACATGGGGTTATGGCGCCATGACCAACTCGTACAACGACATGCAAAACAGCAAGGTCGCTTTGTACATCGGCTCCAACGCGGCCGAAGCCCACCCCGTGTCCATGCTGCACATGCTGCACGCCAAGGAAAACGGCTGCAAGATGATCGTGGTCGATCCACGCTTCACCCGCACCGCCGCCAAAGCCGACGAATTCGTGCGCATTCGCTCGGGCACCGACATTCCTTTCCTGTTCGGTTTGATTTATCACATCTTCAAGAATGGTTGGGAAGACAAAAAGTACATCAACGACCGGGTGTACGGCATGGAGGCTGTCAAGGCCGATGTGATGGCCAAGTGGACGCCCGACAAGGTGGAAGAGGCTTGCGGCGTCAAAGAACCGCAGATGTTCAAGATCGCCAAGATGCTGCACGACAACAACCCGGGCACCATCGTCTGGTGCATGGGTCAGACCCAGCACACGATCGGCAACGCCATGGTGCGTGCATCTTGCATCTTGCAGCTGGCGCTGGGCAACGTGGGCAAGACCGGCGGCGGCACCAACATTTTTCGTGGCCACGACAACGTGCAAGGCGCGACCGACGTCGGCCCCAATCCCGATTCCTTGCCCGGCTACTACGGCTTGGCCGAAGGCTCGTGGAAGCATTTCGCGAACACCTGGGGTGTGGACTTCGAGTGGATCAAAAAGCAGTTTGCCAGCCCCGCCATGATGGGTAAAAACGGTATCACCGTGTCCCGCTGGATCGACGGTGTGCTGGAGAACAACGAGCTGATCGACCAAGACAGCAACCTGCGCGGTGTGTTCTATTGGGGCCATGCCCCCAACTCGCAAACCCGTGGTCTGGACATGAAGCGCGCCATGGACAAGCTGGACTTGTTGGTGGTGGTCGACCCGTACCCATCGGCCACAGCGGCCATGGCTGCCATGCCCGGCAAAGCCGAAGACCTGAACCCCAACCGCGCGGTGTACCTGTTGCCCGCTGCAACTCAGTTTGAGACCAGCGGTTCTTGCACCGCCTCCAACCGCTCCTTGCAGTGGCGCGAGAAGGTCATTGAGCCCCTGTGGGAGAGCCGCTCGGACCATATGATCATGCACCAGCTGGCCGAAAAACTCGGCTTTGCCAAAGAGCTGTCCAAGAATTACAAAATGCAAAAAGTTGGCGGTATGGACGAGCCCGTGCCCGAGGACATCCTGCGAGAGATCAACAAGTGCGTCTGGACCATTGGCTATACCGGCCAAAGCCCAGAGCGCCTGAAGGCCCACATGAAGAACATGAACCTGTTCGACGTGAAAACCCTCAAGGCCAAGGGCGGCAAAGACAAGGAAACCGGTTACGACTTCACGGGCGATTACTTCGGCCTGCCATGGCCTTGCTACGGCACGCCCGAAATGAAGCACCCCGGCTCGTCCAATTTGTACGATACCTCCAAGCACGTCATGGACGGCGGTGGCAACTTCCGCGCCAACTTCGGTGTGGAGCGCGATGGCAAGAGCCTGCTGGCTGAAGACGGTTCGCACTCCATGGGCGCGGACATCACGACCGGCTACCCGGAGCTTGACCACATTTTGCTCAAGAAATTGGGCTGGTGGGATGAGCTGACCGAGGCCGAAAAAGCCAAGGCCGAAGGCAAAAACTGGAAGACCGATTCGTCGGGCGGCATGATCCGCGTGTTCATGAAAGGACACGGCTGCCACCCTTTCGGCAACGCCAAGGCCCGAGCTGTGGTCTGGAACTTCCCAGATCCCATTCCTCAGCACCGTGAGCCGCTGTACGGCACCCGTCCGGACTTGATGGCCAAGTACCCCACCCACGACGACCGCAAGGCTTTCTGGCGTCTGCCCACCTTGTTCAAGACCGTGCAGGACAAGAACATCGCCGACAAGGTCCACGAAAAGTATCCACTCATCCTGACCTCTGGACGTTTGGTCGAGTACGAAGGCGGTGGCGAGGAAACCCGCGCCAACCCCTGGCTGGCCGAGTTGCAGCAAGAGGCTTATGTCGAAATCCACCCCAAAACGGCGGCCGATCGGGGCATTCGCAACGGCGACCGCGTCTGGTTGACCGGTGCCACGGGTGCGCGACTGGACGTGCAGGCCATGGTGACCGAGCGGGTGGACACCGCCACGGTGTGGATGCCTTTCCACTTCTCGGGTCGTTGGCAAGGCGCCGACATGCTGGCGCACTACCCCAAGGGGGCTGCACCCATCGTGCGCGGCGAGGCAGTCAACACCGCCACCACCTATGGTTATGACAGCGTCACCATGATGCAAGAGACCAAGACCACCATCTGCAACATCGAAAAAGCCTAAGCGCTCCAGGAGAACACGATGGCACGAATGAAATTTATTTGCGATGCAGAGCGCTGCATCGAATGCAACGGCTGCGTCACAGCTTGCAAAAACGAGCACGAAGTCCCGTGGGGCGTGAACCGCCGCCGCGTGGTTACGCTCAATGATGGTGTACCCGGCGAGAAGTCGATCTCGGTGGCCTGCATGCATTGCTCTGACGCACCTTGCATGGCGGTCTGCCCGGTCAATTGCTTTTACAAAACCGAAGAAGGCGTGGTGCTGCACGACAAGGACATCTGCATTGGCTGTGGCTACTGCTCTTATGCCTGCCCTTTTGGCGCACCGCAGTTCCCGTCCAACGGCACCTTTGGCTTGCGCGGCAAGATGGACAAGTGCACCTTCTGCGCAGGTGGCCCCGAAGAGCATGGCAGTCAGGCCGAGTTTGAAAAATACGGCCGCAACCGCCTGGCCGAGGGCAAACTGCCCGCCTGTGCGGAAATGTGCTCAACCAAAGCTTTGCTGGCGGGCGACGGCGATGTGGTCGCCGACATTCTGCGCGGTCGCGTGCTGGCCCGGGGCAAAGGCGCCGAAGTTTGGGGCTGGGGCACCGCTTACGGTAACCAAGCCAAGCCAGGAGCCTGAGCATGAAAAAAACCATCTTTATCATCGGGTGCGCCGCTTTGCTCGTGGCGTGTGGTGAAACTTCGCAAGAAAAACCGGGTGCGCGTTCTGACAAGCCCGTGCAAAACGGCACCGGTGTGGCGGTCTACACCGCGTCGGGCTGGAAAGCCGGTGACAAAGATGGCTGGGCCAACCACCTCAAAGCCCGCGCCAGTTATGGTCAAGACGACCATGCCCGTGCTCCCAAGTGAGCCACAAGGAGAAGTTCATGCGTCGCTTCTTACTGAGCATCGGTCTGGCCCTGTGGACCTTGGGCGCTGTGGCCCAAACTCAGGCCCCGGCCTCTGCGACCCCACCCACTGCCGCTGCTCCTGCCGCCGCAGCTGACAACAGCTTGGGCGTCAAAAGCGCCAACATCTTCAAGATCGCGCCGGGTGCAGATGCCGATCCTAAGTACAAGGAACAGACCAACGCAGAGCGCGGTCAAGTTCAACCCGGCAACAACGCGCCCATGTGGCGTTCGGTGGGGCAGGGCGTGACCGGCTACACCAGCCTGCCCAAAAGCCAAGCGCCTGAAGCAGGCAACCTGATCCAGCCTTTTGTGCAATACCCCGGCTCGCGTCTGGCCTCGGCGGGCGAGTCTTGGCGTCAGGTGCGCAACAACATCATCATTCCGTATGGCGCAGCCTTGTTGCTGATCGCCGTGGGTGCGATGGCGCTGTTTTATTTCTCCAAGGGCACGATCGAGCTGCATGGTCAGGAAACCGGTCGCAAGATCGAACGATTCACGCCGTTTGAGCGCTCGGCCCACTGGGCCAACGCCATTGCTTTTGTGTCGCTGGCCATCTCGGGCATCGTCATGGCCTACGGCAAATACTTCTTGCTCCCCATTTTGGGTGGCACGCTGTTTGGTTGGCTGAGCTATGCCCTGAAAAACCTGCACAACTTTGCAGGGCCCTTGTTTGCGGTGTCTTTGGTGGTGGTCTTCATCACCTTCCTCAAGGACAACCTGCCCAGCAAGGACGATGTGGTCTGGATGCTCAAAGGCGGCGGTTTGTTCTCGGGCACCGAAGTGCCTTCACACCGCTTCAATGCCGGTGAAAAGGTGGTCTTCTGGGGCGGTGTGTTGTTTCTTGGTTTGATCGTGGTCGGATCGGGCCTGGTGCTCGACATGCTGATCCCCGGTCTCATTTACGAACGCGGCACCATGCAAATCGCCAGCATGATTCACGGCATGGCGGCCTTGTTCATGATGGCCATGTTCATCGGCCACATTTACATGGGCACCATTGGCATGCGCGGTGCCTACAAAGCCATGCGAACAGGCTATGTGGACGAAACCTGGGCCAAGGAACACCATGAGTTGTGGTACGACGATGTGAAGTCGGGCAAGATCCCAGCCCACCGTTCAGCCACTACGACCCCCCCCGCCGCCTCGAATGCTTCCACCGCTTCGGCTTGAGCCTGGAGAAACTTCATGAAAAAAACCCTGCTTGTTTTGTCCGCACTGGCCATCGGCTTCAGCGCTGCCGCCAAACTACCCGCCCCCAGTGAGGAGGCCAAGGCCAAAGCCGCCGAGGCTGCGGCCAAAACCGCGCATGGCAACAAAGTGGCCGACTTCCAGTTGTGCAAGTCCCGAGAAAAAGTGGCGGCGCACTATTACAAAACCAACGGCAAAGGCAAGGCCGCACCTGCTGCCACGCCCGCTTGCGTGGACCCTGGTGCCTACAAGCCTGCAGAAACGACGGCCGCTGCTCCCGCAGCAGCTCCATCAGGGGCCAAGCCTGCAGCTGCACCTGCCAAAAAAGGCTGATCCTTTTTTGCATCCCACTGAAAAATCCCCCGTCGGTAACGGCGGGGGATTTTTACGTTAGGCTCAAACCATGTCTGTTGTTCTGAACGCCCCCGAGGCCGCATCGGCCCCTCTCAAGCCCCACATCACCCGAGCGCGTGCACCCCTGACCCGCAGTGTGCCCGTGTGCAACGAATTCGGTGAGTCCTCCGAGACGCAAATCCCCGCTGAGCGTGCTCTGACCATTTACCTGGATAAAAAAGAGCTGGTGACCTTGATGACTCTGGGCGCCGAGCCCGAGTGGCTGGTGCTGGGTTTCTTGCGCAACCAGCGTCTGATTGATTCCGTGGCCCAGATCGAATCCATCACCGTGGACTGGACGATTGGAGAAGGAGAACTGGGCGAGCCCGGCGTGGCTGCCGTCAAAACCCGCCCTAACGCCAACGTCGTGGTCGAGCGCAGCGCCGAGCGCGTGGTGACCACCGGCTGCGGCCAAGGCAGCGTATTTGGCGATTTGATGGCCCACATCGACGAGATCGAACTGCCGCCCGCGCAAATCACCCAAAGCCAGCTTTATGGTGTGGTCAACGCCATTCGCTTGCAAGAAACCACCTACAAATCATCGGGCTCGGTGCACGGCTGCGCCTTGTTTCAGGGCGACCAAATGCTCATGTTCGTCGAGGACGTGGGTCGACACAATGCGGTGGACACCATTGCCGGTTGGATGTGGATGCACGACGTGAACGCCCAGGACAAGGTGTTCTACACCACCGGGCGCTTGACCAGCGAGATGGTCATCAAGTCGGCGCAAATGGGCGTGCCCGTGGTCGTCTCGCGCAGCGGCATCACACAAATGGGCCTGGACGTTGCCCAGCGCCTGGGTCTGTGCGCCATTGGCCGCGCCACCAACAAACGCTTCTTGTGCTTCAGCGCGCCCGAGCGCCTGGTTTGGCAGCCTGAGCTGCTGACGCCAGCCAACGGATTGAACGACAGGGGTTGATCGCCCACAGGGGTGGGCTCCCACAAATGCGCGGCGCTCGGTCCACCAACTGGGGCTCTGCTCTGTAGGAGCGCACCCCGTGCGCGATGGGCGTGGCACACGCCCTGATCACCATCTCACCAAAGTCTGGACACGGGCCCAAAGGCCCAAGTGTCTCAGCCGTGGATGAACTTCGGCGCACGCTTGTTCAAAAACGCGTCCATGCCTTCTTTTTGGTCGGCGGTGGCAAACAGGCCGTGGAACAGGCGGCGCTCGAACATCACGCCGTCGCTCAAACCGCTTTCAAAAGCTCGGTTCACGCTTTCCTTGGCCGCCATGGTGGCCAGTTGGCCGTAGCCGCAAATCATCAGCGCTGCGCCCAGGGTTTCCTCCATCAACTTGTCTAAGGGCACCACGCGGCTGACCAGACCACCGCGCTCGGCCTCAGCCGCGTCCATCATGCGGCCTGTGAGGACCAAGTCCATCGCTTTGGATTTGCCCAAGGCCCGCGGCAAGCGCTGTGTGCCGCCTGCGCCGGGGATGATGCCGATCTTGATTTCGGGCTGACCAAACTTGGCGTTGTCAGCGGCGATGATGAAGTCGCACATCATGGCCAGCTCGCAACCACCGCCCAAGGCAAAGCCGCTGACGGCCGCGATCACGGGTTTGCGGATGCTGCGGATGGTTTCCCAGTTGCGCGTGATGAAGTCGTTTTTGTAAACGTCGTGGAAATTGAACTTCGCCATGGCCGAGATGTCGGCCCCGGCAGCAAAGGCTTTCTCGCTGCCGGTGATAACGATGCAGCCAATGGCCTCGTCGGCGTCAAACGCCTTCAAGGCGGCGCCCAGCTCGTCCATCAGAGCGCCGTTCAGCGCATTCAGCGCCTTGGGGCGGTTGAGGGTGATGATGCCGACTTGCCCGCCTTCGGTGCGGACTTCAATGTTTTCGTAGGTCAAGTGCTGTCTCCTGTGTGAGCGTCAAACGGAATGAATAGGCTCACTATACCCAAGGCGCTTACTGAGGGGTTTCGAGCCCTGATGGCTCCAAAACCTAGGGAAAACCCAAGGAAACAATTAACCAACCGATTGGTCGGTTAATGGTACATTTTCGCATTCGGAGATTTTCATGACTGATCCATCATCATCCACTGTTTTGTATCAAGAACACGGCCCTGTGGCGGTGATCACGCTCAACCGGCCTGCTGCGCTGAACAGTTTTGACCGTCAAATGCACCACGATTTGTGGGCGGCTTTTGACCAGGCCGATGCCAACGCCCAGATTCGCGCCATGGTGCTGACCGGCGCCGGGCGAGGTTTTTGCGCCGGTGCCGATTTGTCGTCCTTTGATTTCACGCCGGGTCCTGACCGCGTGGCTCGGGCCGATCCTGGGCCCATCATTGATCAGGCGTTCAACCCCACCACACGGCGCATCCAATCCTTGCGCATGCCCATTGTGGCCGCTGTGAACGGGGTGGCTGCAGGTGCAGGCGCTTCGGTGGCCATGGCCTGTGACATCGCCATTGCGGCCCCTCAGGCCAGCTTTATTCAAGCCTTCAGCAAAATCGGATTGATCCCGGATGCAGGCAGCAGCTGGTTGCTGGTCGAGCGCTTGGGGCTGCCGCGGGCGCTGGCCTTGGCCATGACGGGCGACAAGTTGCCGGCCCAGCAGGCCAAGGAATGGGGTTTGATTTGGGACGTGGCCGACGACCCCTTGGCCGCTGCCTTGACCTTGGCGCAGCGTTTGGCGAGCATGCCCACCCAAGCCTTGGTGGCCACCCGGGCGTTGTTGCAAGGCGCCACCACCCGCAGTCTGTCTGAACAGCTGGATCTGGAGCGAGACATGCAGTCGGCGATGGGCCGCACGCACGACTATTTCGAGGGGGTGCAGGCCTTCCTTGAAAAACGCGCACCCCAATTCAAAGGCGAATGATGAGCGACCCCAAAGCACTGGCCCGGTTGGTGGGCGAGACGATGTTCGCGGTGGACGTGGCCTCCAAAGACACCATGGGCATGGAACTGCTGGTCTGCGAACCCGGCCGCGCCTTGATGCGCATGACGGTCAAAGCGCTGCACCTGAATGGACACCAAATTTGCCATGGCGGTTTCATCTTCACGCTGGCCGATTCGACCTTTGCCTTTGCCTGCAACAGCTACAACAAGAACGCGGTGGCTGCGGGTTGCAGCATCGAGTTTTTGAAGCCCGGCAAGTTGGACGATGTGCTGACCTGTGAAGGCATTGAGCAAACGCTCAGCGGACGTCACGGCATCTACGACATGAAAGTCACCAACCAAAACGGTGAAGTCATCGCCATGTTCCGTGGCAAAAGCGCGCAGATCCCGGGCACCGTCATCCCCGAATAAATTTATGAATTGGGGGACAGGTCTTCAGCCCTGTCCCCCGCTGATCAAGTGGAGATTTGAATGAGTCAAAAAGCCTTCCCCCTCGAGCCGATTGAAAAGGCCAGCATCGACGAGCTGCGCAGCTTGCAGCTCAAGCGCCTGCAGCAAACGCTTCAGCACGCCTATGCCAACTCGCCCGTGTACCGGGCCAAGTTCGATGCCGCAGGCGTGCACCCGGACGATTGCAAAACGCTGGCCGACATCGCCAAGTTTCCGTTCACCACCAAGTCAGACCTGCGCGACAGCTACCCCTTTGGCATGTTTGCCGTGCCCCGTGAAAACTGCGCCCGCATCCACGCGTCCAGCGGCACCACCGGCAAACCCACCGTGGTGGGCTACACCCTTAAAGACATTGACACCTGGTCCACCGTGGTGGCCCGCAGCATCCGCGCAGGCGGTGCCAAGCCCGGCGACATGGTGCACATCAGCTACGGCTACGGTCTGTTCACCGGCGGCATGGGCGCGCATTACGGCGCAGAAAAATTGGGCCTCACGGTCGTGCCTTTTGGCGGCGGCCAAACCGAGCGCCAGGTGCAGCTGATCCAGGACTTCAAGTCCAACATCATCATGGTCACGCCCAGCTACATGCTGGCGATTGCCGACGAGTTTGAGCGCCAAGGCATCGACCCCAAAACCAGCTCGTTGCGCATCGGCATCTTCGGCGCAGAGCCCTGGACCAATGACATGCGCGCTGCGATTGAAAAGCGCATGAACATCGACGCGGTCGACATCTATGGCCTGTCTGAAGTGATGGGGCCGGGTGTGGCCAGCGAATGCATCGAGACCAAAGACGGCCCGACCATATGGGAAGACCACTTCTACCCCGAGATCATCAACCCCGAGACGGGCGAGCCGGTGGCCGATGGCGAAATGGGCGAGTTGGTCTTCACCAGCTTGACCAAGGAAGCGCTTCCCATCATCCGCTACCGCACGCGCGACCTGACGCGCCTGCTGCCCGGCACCGCGCGCAGTATGCGCCGCATGGAAAAAATCACCGGCCGCAGCGATGACATGATGATCATCCGGGGCGTGAACGTGTTCCCCAGCCAGATCGAAGAGCTGATCTTGAAGCGCGCCGAGCTGGCCCCGCACTACCAATGCGTCCTGACCCGTGAAGGCCCGATGGACGACCTCAAAGTGCTGATCGAAACCAAGCCCGGCGTGTCGCCCGACAGCATCGAAGCGCGTGCGGCGGCCAAGCAGCTGCAGCACGAGATCAAGGTCTACATTGGTTCGAGCGTGGCGATCGAGCTCAAGGCCGAAGGCGGCGTGGAGCGCAGCCAGGGCAAGGCCAAACGCGTGGTGGATTTGCGCGGCAAGTGAATCAGACCTCAGGCCACTGATCGGCCGGGCGGTCCTTGGGCACGCTCAGCTGCCAGTGGCTTGCCTGCGCAGGTACCTTGAGCGGCAAGCGCAGCAGGCGTTTGTCGCGTGAGACCAGGGCGGTCAATTGGCGCTCTTTGCCCAGCAAGGCGCTCAGCTCGTCGAGTTTGCCCAGACGCCAGCTGCCGCCTTGCCCCTTGGCCCCTACGTCCAGGCCCAGCCATTCGTCACCCGCAGCCAGGCCCGCGGCTTCGCCCGCGCCGCCGCGCAGCACCACTTTGACCTGCACACTGCCTGAGGCTTCGCTCACGCGCAAGCCCAAGCGCTGCGCCATGCCCGAGGTCTCGGCCTCTACCCCGATGCCATGCGCCGTGAGCAGTTCCCGCAGCGGCAGCTCTTGCGTGCTGTGCGCCCAGCGCTGGATCTCGCCCGCCCAGCTGCGGCCGGTCACGGCCTGCAATTCGTCCAGCAAGTCCTGCTCGCGCAGGGGTCCGGCATTGCAGCGTTTCCACAGGCCGCGCATCACGGTGTCGAGCGTGTAGCCTTCGGTTTTGAATTCGCGGCGCACCGTCAGGTCCAGGCACAAAGCCACCAGCGCGCCCTTGGTGTAATAACTCACGGTGGCGTTGATGGTGTTTTCGTCCTGGCGGTAGTACTTGACCCAAGCGTCAAAGCTCGACTGCGCGACGCTTTGCACATGGCGGCCCGGCGTTTGCTGCACCTGCGCGATGGTCTTGCCCAGCAGTTCGATGTAAGTGGCGTCGTCAATCAGCCCTGCGCGGCGCAGCAAGATGTCGTCGTAATAGCTGGTAAAACCCTCAAAAAACCACAGCAACTGCGTGTAGTTCTCCTGGCTGTAGTCGTAGCGGGCAAAGGCATCGGGGCGCAGTTGCTTGACGTTCCATGTGTGAAAGTACTCGTGGCTGATCAGGCCCAGCAGCGTGGTGTAGCCCTCTGGCTTGCGCGGGCTGGCGGACAGGCCGTTGAGGCGCGGCAAATCATCGCGTTTGCAAATCAACGCGGTGCTGTTTCGATGCTCCAGCCCGCCATAGCCGTCGTGCACGGCGTTGAGCATAAAAAGGTAGTTCTTGTGCGGCGTTTTTTTGCCTACTGTTTTGCCCGACAACTTGCCCGATCCGTGCCAAAAACCAATGGCAGCTTCACAAATTTTTTGCGTATCGGCCAACAACCGGTCACCGTCAAAGGAGGGCAGAGCCCCCGCTACCACAAAGCGGTGCGGCACGCCGCAGGCGTTGAAGCTGCCGCTCCAGAACGCGCCCAGTTCCACAGGGCAGTCCACCAGTTCGTCGTAATTCGCGGCTTGGTAAAGGCCAAAGCCTTTTTTGTCGGTTTTGAGCGGTGCCAGGCCCGTGGCGGCCTGCCAACTGGGTTGGCTCTTCACAGCTTGCAGCTGCAGCTGATGCGGCGCGTGTTCTTGCCCATGCACCCGCAGGCACAGGCTCGTGCCATTGAAAAAGCCGCGTTGGCTGTCCAGCCAGGCGGTGCGCACCGAGTTGTCAAAGGCATAGACCTCGTAGCTCAGCACCAGGGGCTGCCCGCTATTGCAAGCAATGGCCCAGCTGCACTTGTCTTGCTGCTGTGTGGGCAAACTGCGGCGGCCTTGTTTGGCGCTCAGGTTTTGCAGGTTTTTGGAGAACTCGCGCACCAGATAACTGCCCGGAATCCACACCGGCAGCGACACGGTTTGCTGCGCTGCGGGTTCAGTGATGGTGAGCGTCACCCGAAACAAATGGGCGTGCAGGTCGGCGGCTTCAACGGTGTAGTGGATGGCGGTCATGGGGCAAGGCTTGGGTTGAGTGGCTTGGGGATGGGCTTGTAGTGCTGGGTTTGGCTTTGAGGGCGTGTGCCACGCCCATCGCCCACGGGGTGGGCTCCTACAAAAGAGCGTCTCGGGTGCTGTTGCTTACGTTGCACCAGCGGCCAAAAAGCAACTCATGCTGGCCACGATGGTCAGTTGCAAGCGCATGGGCAACCAAGGGGCCAGGCCCGCAGCGGGCCAAGTGCGGCGGTCCATCACATAACAGCCGATCAGCACAAATCCCAGCAGAGGCAAGCCTGCAAAGGCGGGCATCATCACGCCCACCCAGGCCAGCAGGGAGGGCGCAACACCCCAAGTGAAGTGGATGCGAGGTGCTTCAGGGGTGATCAAGGCGTTGCGAAAGCCCACGCCCCAGTGGATGCCGCCCAAAAACGACACGATCACCGCGCCATAGCCTTGCATGGCCAGGGCCACATAGGGGTGCAGTTCGGGGCCAACCAGCCACAGGCACAGGGCCAAAAATACAAAGGGAATCAGCCCGGCGTAACCCAAGCGGCGGATCAGCCGCCAGGTCGGGTCTTCGGTCATGGGATGCGGCAGTGTGGATGTCATTTGATCTCGGCGAGCATTTTTTCAACTTGGGCCATGGGCACGGCACCGGGGACACGAGAGCCATCGGCAAACAAGAGCAGGGGTGTGCCGGTGATGCGGTTTTTCTGCCCAAAGGCCACGATCGAGTCAATGGCCGAGGCATCACAGTTGATGGAGGGGGGTGTGGTGCCGTTGATCATCCAGTCGTTCCAGACCTTGGCCTTGTCTTTGGCGCACCAGATGTTTTTGGTTTTGGTCTTGGAGTCCTCGCCCAGGATGGGGTAGAGGAAGTGGTAAATGGTCACGTTGTCCAGCTTTTGCAAGTCTTTTTCGAAGCGCTTGCAGTAGCCGCAGTTGGGGTCGGCAAACACGACCAGCTTGCGTTTTCCGTTACCGCGCACTTGGGTGAAAGCATTTTTGATGGGCAACTGGTCAAATGGGATGACCGAGAGTTTGTCCACGCGCTCTTCGGTCAGGTTGCGCTTTTGTTTCGTGTCGATGAGTGCGCCCTGAATCAGGAAGTTGCCTTCGGCATCGCTGTACATCACATCGTTGCCCAAGCGGATTTCAAACAGCCCATTCATAGGGGTTTTACTCACCTCGTCGATCTTGGGCAGGTTGGGCAGGCGCTCGCTCAGATTTTTGCGGATGACCGCTTCTTGCGCCAAAACATGACCACAGGTCAAGGCGATGGTGGCCACGATCAGGACCAGTTTGGAGAGAGAGAACTTCATGACAGAGGCTTTCGGAATCAAGTAAGAGAAGGACAAATCAGTTTGTGGCCTTGGCAGGGTTGGGCGGGGTGCTTTGGCCCATGGCCCGTTGCGTCATCCAGTGTTTGAGTGGGCCGCTGCGGTCAAAGCCGCGCATGCCCCAGTTACGCAGGTTTTGCCAGATCGGGCCGGGCTGGGCAAACAGCCGCTGTAGGCCATCGGTCACGAAACCCATGGCTTGCACATCGGCCTGGCGTGCGCGTTCGTAGCGGCGCATCAGTTTGGGGTCGTGCAGCGGCCGCCAAAATTCTTTGGCGCGGATCACGCTGACCAGTTCCGCCACATCCGCCAGGCCCACGTTCAGGCCTTGACCGGCCAGCGGGTGCAGGGCATGGGCCGCATCGCCCGCCAACGCAAAGGCTTGTTTGTTTTGGCCCGGCATGGTGCCGATCCAGCGTTCGGCGCGCGCCAGTTGTAACGGCCACACGGCACGCTCGGCCGACAACTGCATGCCGCCCAGGGCATGGCCGCAGGCTTGGGCCAGTGCAGCGGCAAAGTTTTCGGGCGGCATGGTCATCAATTCTTGCGCCCGCAGCGGGTGCACCGACCAGACCAGCGCGACTTCGCGTCCGCCTTCGCCCCCCAAGGGCAGCAGGGCCAGCACTTCGGCTTGCGGCTGCGCCAGGCCGGACGCGGGGCTCCAGCCAAACCATTGCCGGGCGATGCCCTCGTGCATTCGGTCGCACATCAGGCGGGTGGCCAGGGCGTGTTGCTCGTAATGCGTGATGTCAAAGCCTACGCCCAGCTCGGCGCGGGTCTGGCTGGCACGGCCTTCACACACCACCGTGAGCGGCGCGGACAACGGGGCCTGTACCACTTGAATCTGGGGCTGAAACTGCACGGCTTGCGCCAGCAGCGCTTGCAACACAGGCACATCTACCATCCAGTTGAGCTCACCCACGCCCTGATCGCCGGCACCGAAATTGAGCTTGCCGCCATCGTCGCCCCAGACCTGCATCTGGTGCACGGGCGTGACTGCGGGGGCCTCAGGCCAGCAGCGCAGGTCTTGCAGCAAGGCCTTGGCCGCGCCGTTGAGCGAATAGGCGCGCACATCAGGGGCCGTGTTGGGCTGGGGTGAATCGACCAAAGCCACATTCAGCCGTTCGCGGGCCAGCAGCAAAGCCAAAGTGCGGCCCACAATGCCAGCGCCACGGATGCAAATATCGGGAGAGTTAGCCATGGTCTGCATTGTAGGTGTCCGCTTGTGTGCACTGTGTGGACATGGCGCCTGAAGACCCTGTGCGGCATGGGCAAGTCCTTGTGCTGCATTGACGCCGTTTGACCTGTGAACCACAGGTTGCTGACCGACTTCAACGAGACCGCGCCATCGCTTATGCCGCGCACCAGCCCGGTGCGCCCTTGCAGAACTTTGCGCTCAATCTGAAGCCTTAATTTTGTCGTTAAAATTTGTTATTGTGGATTTTTAGGCGATTTTTTCAATTTAAAGTCAATTTTTTTATGGAGTTTCAAGTGAACTATTTAGGCAAAACAGTACTGGTATTGAGTTGTGTTGGATTGATTTCTTGCAGCGCGGTCCCCGTCATCACCCAGCAAACGCAACCCACAGGTGCCACGTCGCAAGCCATCCACAGCGCCACGACAAAGTCATTGGTCTGTGTCGTACACCCAGGCGACCAAGCCCACGGACAAGAAAAATACCCCGGCAGCGGTGCGGAAATTGGCCAACGGGTTGAGAAGGCCGTTCAACAGGCGGGATGGCAGACGGTCGCGATCAAAGTCGATGCAGGTCAGTCGGCTGCAGAGTGCACGCG
>Ga0247832_1001723_pt1 | contig 36760 bp, 35 predicted proteins | sample LaCruzMarch2015__10_FD_192407 | JGI IMG/M metagenome (GOLD analysis project Ga0247832, IMG submission 192407) | Freshwater microbial communities from meromictic Lake La Cruz, Castile-La Mancha, Spain - LaCruzMarch2015_4m | ecosystem: Environmental > Aquatic > Freshwater > Lake | place: Spain... | reverse complement strand
GAGCCGAGAGCACGCTGCGTTGGGTGTCTTCGAGGCCGCGATATACCGGAATGATCACGTCCACAGGGGTGCTTGGGGGGGGCGTGGCGGTGTGGGTCGGTGCGCTGGCGGTCAACATGTCTGGCATGGCAGAGGGCATGGGGGAGGACATATTGGAGGGCAGAGGGTGGCGACCGCGCCAGCCGTCCAGGGTGTATTTGAAATGGGCCAGGGGGCGGGTCCAGCGGTAGAGCTTGGAATTTTCGATGCGCCCCAGTTGTTGCTGCAGAGCGATCTGCTGCTGCTGAACGGTCTTCAGTTGCTGGTGAGCAGTGGCCATGTTTTGTGCCAAACCGGCTTTTTCAAGGGCGAGGTCGCGCAGGCTTTGGGCTTGAAAACTTTGGGTTTGCTGTGCTGTTTCCAACGCGTTTTGCAGTTCTTGCTGTGCTGTTTCCAACGCGTTTTGCAGTTCTTGCTGGCGCTGGTTTTGCTGACCAAGTTCCACTTGGTGTTGTTGGCTCAGGTGGTCTTGCTGCGCCAGCATGGTTTGCAATTTTTGATTGGCCTGAATGTAGTCGGCCGACATGGGCCAACCTGCCAGCATGGCCAATTGCCCACCGTGTTGCGTCAGGGCTTGAAAGGTGTGCTCTGGCAGGGGCAATTCGATCCACGGATCGTCGCCATGCAATTGCAGCCAAGCCGCGCTGGAAGGGCCCCAGGGAGGCGACCAAACCATGTGTTGCTGTGGCGCTTGCTCGAGCACGGTGGGGCTGGAGGTGGCAGATGCCCAAGCCCAAAGTGTGGCAGTTTCTGGACTGAGGTCCGGGCCCGAAGAAAGGCCCGAAGTCAGGCTCAGGGATTCGAGCCGCATGAAGCCGGGTCGGTCGGCTGGGTCGAGCCGAACATGGGTGTAGCGGCCTTGGGCCAAAGCTGGGATGTCGAAACGCAAGGTTTGGGTGTAGCCGCCCATGGCGCCTGCGGTGACCAGTTTGAGGGCTTCGTCGTATTGGCCGTCAATGGCCAGATACAGCTGCGCCGAAAACAGAGGCAATGCTGGGGTCAGACTGGGCTGGGTAGCATCGGCTTTGGCTTGTGTTACAGACAGGGGCGCAGGCTCCAGGCAGCTGATGAATTGGTAAGTGGCCGCATCGGGCAGGGCCAGCAGATGCCGCGCTACAGCGGGGGGCAAGAGGTTGAATTGACCCTTGAACTCCGAAGCCAGCACGTTGCGCGTGGTGGTTTCGCTGGTTTTGACTTGCCAGCCGTGCTGCGCAAAAAAGCGGTGCAGCGATTGGCGCGTGAAAAAACGCAAGTGGGTGCTGTCCAGCAGGCCTTCGGGGCGGTATTCAAACTCGCCTTGCAGCAGTTCGGCCAGCAAACCGCAATAGGCCACATTGGGCACCGAGGTGAGCAGTTGGCCCCGGGGCTGCAGCAACTGATGGCATTGCTGCAAGATGCGTTCGGGGTTTTTCAGGTGTTCGAGCACATCGGCGCAGACGATGCGGTCGTAGCGCTGGCCGGCAAACAGTTGCGTCAGGTCGGCGCTGTCCAGGTCGGCCACCACCACCTGCCGATACACAGTGCCTGCGCGTTGCGCTTCTTCGTCGCTGAGGGTCACGCCGTCGAGCGTGATGTTTTGGCGGGCGGCCAGGTATTTGCCCAGCCCGCCTGTGCCCATGCCCAAATCGAGCACCACAGCCCCGGCCTCAATGTGGCGAGCCAACAAGGTCAGTGAGTCGTTGTCTTCGCCCAGAACGGCGCGTTCGTACACATGCAGGGCGGGGGTGTCTTGAGGCATAGGTGCTGATTATACTACGCGCCAAAACGGGTTGGCGATGGGTTAGCATCCCCGGATGACCGTGCGCGTGCTCCATGTTGGCAAGTTTTTTCCACCCGATCGGGGAGGCATGGAGTCGTTTTTGGCCGAATTGGTGCTGGCCCAGCAGGCACAAGGCCTGGAGGTGTCGGCTTTGGTGCACGGCCAGCCTTTGGCCCATGACCCCGATTGGCTGGTGCGCGTGCCAGTGCAGTTGAGCCTGGTGTACACGCCGATCGCCTTGGGCTTCAGGGCGGCGCTGGCGCAGGCCATTGAGCGTTTTCAGCCCGATGTGCTGCACCTGCACATGCCCAACGTGGCGGTGTTTTGGGCCTTGACCTTGGCGTCGGCCCGGCGCACTTCGTGGGTAGTGCATTGGCATTCGGATGTGGTGGTGTCGGCCCAAAGCCCGCGTGCCTTGCGTTTGGCCTATGTGGCCTACAGGCCCTTTGAGCAAGCCGTGTTGGAGCATGCTGACCGCATTGTGGCCACGTCGCAAACTTATTTGGAAGCCAGCGAGCCTTTGGCCGAGTGGCATTACAAATGCTCGGCTGTGCCTTTGGGCATCAAGACCGATCTGCAAGCGCTGCCCCTCAAGCCCGAAGCACTGCCTTGGCAAGGCGACGCAGTTCGCTTGTTGTCGGTGGGGCGGCTGGCGCATTACAAGGGCTTTGAGACCTTGGTGCGGGCAGTGGCCGCCAGCGAGGGGGTGCAGTTGGTGATTGCCGGGCAAGGCGAGTCCATGGAAAAGCTGCAGGCCCTGGTAGCGACACTTACACCCGCCGGGCAGGTGCCGCGCATCCATTTGCTGGGTGAGGTGAGCGAGGGGCTCAAGCACCAGTTACTGGATTCGTGTGAAGCGTTTTGCCTGGCATCGCGTGAGCGTACCGAGGCGTTTGGCGTGGTGCTTTTAGAGGCCATGGCCCATGCCAAGCCCTGTCTGGTGGCCAATTTGCAGGGTTCGGGAATGCCTTGGGTGGTTCAAATGGCGGGTGCAGGGCTGAGCCATATTCGGGTGGACGATGTGCAGTCGTGGGTGACGGTGTTGTCGGGCTTGCCCGCGCAGCGGCTGCAGTTGAAGGCGTGGGGGGCACAAGGACGACAGGGCTTGGAGGCGCATTTTTCGATCGACACCTGTGCCCAGGCCATTCGCGGCGAATACGCCTTGGGCGCCCTGGCCAGCCGGGTGCACGATGCTTACCGCCTGGCGCTGCCTGACCCGCTCATGGCCCCCGAAAAAAGCGATGTGCTGGTGGTGATTCCGGCCAAAAACGAGGCGGCCACGATCGCCCAGGTGGTGGCCGATGTACGCGCGGCTGGCTGGCAGCATGTGTTGGTGGTGGACGACCACAGCAGTGACGAGACGGGGGCTTTGGCGCGCAGCGCCGGAGCGCAGGTGGCGCGCCCGGTGTTGCCCCTGGGGGCCTGGGGCGGCATGCAGCTGGGCATTCGCCATGCGCTGGCGCAGGGCTTTCATGCGGTGATCACCATGGACGCCGATGGGCAGCACGAGGTGAAGGAGCTGCCCGCCTTGCTGGCCCGCGCCGACCAGGCCGATGTGGTCATCGGGGCCCACCCCCAGCGTGTGAGCCCACTGCGCAAACTGGCTTGGCGTTGGTTCAAGGCGATTTCGGGTTTTGAGTTCCAGGACCTGACGTCGGGCTTTCGCTATTACAACCGCCAGGCCATGCAGGTGTTGGCTGGCAGCGAGGCGACGCTGCTCGACTACCAGGATGTGGGGGTGCTGATGCTGCTGCGACATGCACAGTTGCGCATCACCGAGGTGCCGGTGCACATGAACACGCGTTTGTCCGGCCACTCGCGCATTTTTTATTCGTGGTTCAGTGTCTTGCGGTATGTGGCGGTGACCACTTTGTTGTGTCTGGCCAGCTGGAATGCCCACTCCAAAAAACCCGTTTCACCGCCGCAGCGCAGCGATTGAGCGTCTGGGTCGGGCCATCGGCCACATGGGCCTCGCCATTCAGCGCTTGGTTTGGGTGTGGCTGGCACTCCTGCTGGTCGGCTGGTCGTTCGGTGCGGGGGCAGAACCCCAGCCGAAACCCCAGACCTTGACGCCTTTGCCCTGGGTGCAGGCGGTGTTGGCGCAGCCCGAGCAAGCAACCATTTTGGCCCGTGAGGCGCTGCACAGTGCCCGCTTGTCCGCGCAAGACCCGCTGCTGGCCTGGCAAACATTGGCACGTTGGACCTTGGGCTCGCAGGCCCAGGACCTGGGCAAGCCGGTGTTCAACGGCGCTGATCCTTTGCCGGACGCTTTGTTGCGCTTGGCCCGTGCCAGCGGCAGTGGGTTGATGGTGGCGCCATCGAGGCGGGATTTGCCCGAGCCCTTGCGTTCGGCGTGGGCACAACAAATCGAGGCAGTAGTGGTGGCACGCCAAGCGCTGGACGAGGCCTTGGCCGGGCTGGGCCCTGAGCTTTTGCGGCTCGATGACAGCTTGCGGGCGATGCTGTTGCGACAGGCTTTGCGGGGGGACTTCAGAGATGACGAGGTGGTGGATGTGCGCCACTGGCTGGGGCGGGTCAACCAAGTGGCTTTGGCGCGGGGCATGGCGGTGTTGCTGCAGGCAGCGGACCACTTGCAGCGCACCTTGGCACTGCGCGCGTGGCCAGCATTGGTGTGGCAGCACCGCACGCCTTGGGGTCTGGTGCGCCTGGACACGACACGCCAGTCGGGGCGGCACCTGGTGCAAGACCCTTTGCTGTGGGTGAGTCTGGGGGGCGATGACCATTACCGTTTCAGGCCCCGATCGGTACACAACCCGGTGAGCGTGTTCATGGATTTGCGGGGGAACGACACCTACATCAGCGAGCACGAGGGGGCCGACCCGTCGGTGGGATTTTTGGGTTTAGGCCTGTTGTGGGACGGGGATGGACGCAACCAATACAGCGGCACCTGGCTGGCGCAGGGGGCGGCCTTGATGGGGGCGGGCGTGTTGGTGGATGCCTCTCGCACTGGCGCTGCGGGCAGCCAGATGGAGGCCATTGGCCATGCCCAGGCCTTTGCGCTGGATGGGCTGGCGTTGCTGATGGCAGGGGACGGCGACGATGCCATGACGGCTTTGACACATGCACAAGGCAGCGCAGGACCGCTGGGAGCGGCTTGGCTGATCAACACGGCGGGCAATGACCGCTATGTTTTGGGCAATGCGCGCGTGGTGCAAGCTTCGTCACAACTGCCCGAGCGCAATGCCTCCATGGGCCAAGGCGCTGGCCGGGGCTGGCGAGGTCGCGACGGCGCCGCTGACACGCCTGGGGGCGTGGGCCTGTTGGTGGATCTGGCGGGCGACGACCACTACACGGCGCAAGTGTTTGCGCAAGGGGTGGGCTTTCAGCAGGGCATGGGGGTGCTGGTGGACGCCGGTGGCAACAACCACCACACAGCCGCTTGGTACGCCCTGGGCGCAGCCGCGCACCAGGCGGTGGGGGTGTTTTGGGCCAGTGGCGCGGGTGCAGATGTCTACGAGGTGAGCCATTCGAGCGGCTTGGGGGCCGCCACCGACAAGTCGGTGGGGTGGTTTGAAAAGTCCAAAGGCTGCTTCACCACCGCTGTTGGTGCTTTTTCAGTGGGGGCTTCGCAGTTGCAAAGCACGGCACGGCGCGTCACGCAGGGCGTTCCTGAGTGCGGTCAATTGCGGTAGCCAAAAAAGAAGGCTGCGTCTGATTTGGCTGGGTTCAGGCCCAGGACATGCAGGCGCTTGGTGTCGGGGTCTTGGTAGAGCACGCCCTGGAGGGCGTTGCCTTTTCGGCCACAGTTGTTGCCGGTGATGGTGAGGCTGAGAGCAAACACGCTTTGCCCGTTGGCGTGGGGGCTGATTTGACCCGTTGCGCTGCACACGGGCTCAGGCATGGTGACCGCGCCGTTCGCAAAAATGGTCAGGTTCATGGCTTCGGCGGGGCCAAACGAGTTACCGCCCCTTCCCGTGTAAACACCAGCCAAAGAGGCGACGCTGACAGGGGAGTTGATGTTGGGGGCCAGGCTCAGATCAAGCCGCTGGGCCCCCCTGCTGAGCAGCATGGATTTTTGAGTTGTGGATGAGCCTGAGACCACGGCGTCTTCGGCCCGCAGGGTACTGAGGGAGAAGTCTTTCAAGACGCCCTTCACGCTGCCACTGCCGCTCAACTGGCCATAAAGAGCGCCGGCAACCGTGCCGCCTGTCTCATAAATGCCAAAGGCCTCAGAGGTGTTCAGTACAACCATGCGGGTGTTGTAAACGCTGGCATAAGGGCCAATCCAAGTGCCTTCGGCGCTGCCTGCCGTACCGACGATGCCCGGTGCCGTTGTATTGCCTGTGCCGGTGTCGCTTGCAGTGCCACCCCCTCCGCCGCCGCAACCGGTCAAAAGGGCAAGAGCGCCAATGGCGATGCAAAATGCCAGTGTTTTTGTGATGTTCATGATGTATTGGGTCTGGTTTGCGTTGGGTATTGATCTTATCAATATTAATTTAAACACTTTCATCAAAATCACAAACTGTATGGGTGAACTTTGTCAACGGGGGATCGGGTATGCATCGCTTGGGAATACTGTTTTTACTGTGTCTTTCAGCGTGTGGGGGTGGGGGCAGCGCTGGCTCGGGGGCAACGACCGCGCCGCCAACCGTAGCGCCTGCAGTCAGGGTGGTTTTGCCCACGTCATACCTGAATTTCAAAGCGGTGGGTTTGGAGCCGCAGCAGTTGCCAGCCGGGCGCTCGGGTGTGGGGGTGGTGCGCGCTTATGCTGATTTCTCAGGCCGTGGGCAATTGGATTTGTTCACGGCATCGCTGACCTACGACCCGCAACGACCCATCCAAAATGCTACGCCCAGCCGTCTGGAGTTTTGGCGCAAGCAAGTCGATGGGAGTTTTGAGCGCGATGTGGTGATGTTGTCATCGGCTCAGGGTTGTATTCACCCACGGCGCGCCATCGTGGCTGACTTCAATGCCGACCAACGACCGGATGTGTTTCTGGCTTGCCATGGCTACGATGCAGACCCGTACCCGGGTGAGCGCAATTTAGTGGTGTTGAGTCAACCCAATGGCCGCTATGAGGTCAAGGTGGCTTCGGCCGATGTGGGTTTCTTTCATTCGGCTTCGGCGGCTGATTTAAATGGGGACGGCTTGCCAGACGTGGTGGTGACCAACAGCTCGGACCCGGCGGTGGTGTACGCCTTGATCAACAAGGGCAACGGTGTGTTCGAAAGAGAGTCTCGAGCCCGCTTTCCTGCGAGTTTGAGAGAAAAAGGGCTTTACACCGTGGAGTTGCTGGATGTGAATGAAGATGGGCGTTTGGATGTGCTGGTGGGTGGGCATGAGTGGGGCGGCACCACCACCACTCTGCTCATCAACCCCGGGGATAACCAGTTTGCCCAAGTGACACCGATCACACTGCCTGCGGTGGCTGGCGAGGGGGTGGTGCTTGATTTTGCTGTGGCAGGCACGGGCGCATCGCGAAGTCTGTGGGCTTTGCGCACGTCGGGTGGTGATGGGACGTTTTATCAAAGCAGGACCATTCAGAAAATCACTTGGCCGGGTTTGGTGTCAACGACCCCCTTGTTGCAGCGCAATGCACAGTGGTTTGCCTGGTTGATTCCTGCGATGGTCAACGGTCGGGCCGTGATGACTTCTGAGGATGCGTCGGTGGGGGTCAGCGTGCCTCAGTGAGCTGGCTGGAGGATGGCCATGCCGGGCCGTTGGCGTTGCTGTGGTGTGTACCCCGTGCCCGATGGACGAGGTGACATTTGCACAGTGGCCGCCGAGCGGCCAGCGATGAGGTTGCTGGCCGGGCAAGAGCCGGTGTTCATGTGGGTGAGGGCGGCTTTGAGTTGGGCTTCTTGTCTGTCGCCACGGGGGTGGTCGAGGTCGTCAGGGACTGTGCATGTGGGCGTGAAGCCATCGGCAAAGTCGCTTTCGCCGCGTGCGTTCACCCCTCGGAATTGAATGGGGTAATAGGCCGTACCGCAGTTGTCTTGACGGGACATGCCATAGGGTTTGCCGCAGGTGGTGTCGCCGATGGTGTGAACGGTGACACCCACGCCGCGCAGCCCATTGATCAAACTTTCGCTGGCTGAGCAAGTGGCCCCTGTGGTGAGCACATACACCCGTTTGATCGGGAGCTGGGGCAGCATGCTGCCCGCTGTGAAGACGGCGCTGTCGCCGACGTATTGCACGACAGGGGACAGGCGCAGCACGGCGTTTTGGTAGCTGGTGGTCAATTTGGCGTTGGGTTGGAGCCGGATGAATTCGGGCAGGGTTTGCAACACGGGCAAGGGCGTGAGCATGGAGGCGAGTGTGCTGGCGATGTAAAGGTAGCCGCCGCTGTTGTAACGCAGGTCCAATACCAGCTCTTCAATGCCCTGTTGGGCCATGGATTGCAAGGACTCAATCAGCTGGTCTTGGGCGTTGCCGTAATGCGATTCGAACCCGAGGTAACCGATTTTGCGGGCGTTGTTGTTGAGCACGATCCCCTGGCCCACAGGGTCTTCGAAGATGGATGCCGGACGGAGATTGGCTTGCAGCAGCTGGCCGTTTCTCAGATAGCTGAAGTTGTAGAAGAGGGTTGGTGTGGTGTTGCTGTAAAGGTTGGTGCTGACCTTGCCCGACAGGGTGTCGCCTCGGCGGATGCCACTGAACGCGGCAGGCGAGGCGGGTTCGACACGGGCCACACGCCAAAGGGGGGCGGCCGAGCTGCCTGCATTGACCCAGTGAATGCCGACGTCGAAAGCTTCTCCGGTTTCTCGGGCATCGGCTTCTTCAATGGCGCTGCTGAAGCTGAATCGGTCTATGTTGGGCGGCGCCAGAATGGCTTTGAAGTAATCGGCGGCGCTGGCGTAGGCCAGGGCATCACGGCGTTGGACTTGCTCGGGCCACAGGTAGTTCTCGTCAAGGTAGGCTCGGATGAACTTCTTGGGGTTCTGGTCCGTGCATTGCTCCTGGAGGCTGTTGGCGCTGACAAAAGGTGGTTCGAAGTAGCCGGGGCCGGATACGGCTGAATCGCCCCCGGAACCCCCAGAGCCACCACAGCCTTGCAAGATCAGCAGCAGGCCGGTGCAAAGAGTAGTCGGGAGGCTTTGTGCAGGGCAGCGGAGGCGCATTCGGTGAACGTGAGATGTCAGGCAAAAATTGAAAGTCAAGATGCCTGCATTTCATGGGGCAGGTGCTTGAGAGTCCAGCGGTCCAAGGTGCCAATCGCTTGAGTTGTCCGCATCATATTCTTATTATTGAAGGCGGATGCATTGTGATCTGAACGAGCAGTGGTAGCGATCCAATTCAGATTGGACGCCTATTTGGCGTTTAACTTTTAACCTGTGCTACCGCCGGTGGTGAACCCACTGGCTGCGCTTGCGGCGGCCAGTTCGATTCGACGCACTTCATTGGCTTGCCGTTCAGAGGAAAGTTGTGTTCGCCAATCTCCCTCCCATTGCGCGACAAAACCAGGCATGTGGGCTTTTCTGAACAATGCAAGTTCTTGAGAATGTTGGGCGTCAGCCAGTAATTTGGGGTGGTTGAACGGATCGGTGATGCCTTGGCGGTCCCATAGGTCGCCAACTTTGACGTGGAGCATCTGGTCTATTTGCTCTCTGCGCCAAGCAATGATTTCTTTCAGCTCATCGTTTTCAGGTGCAGGGGTGGTTGATGCAGTGGTGCTCGATGGGGTTGGCGCCGACAGATTTCTTTCTGACACCATGGCCAGCATGGCTTCTGTGGCCGCGAGGCTCTTGTCCAGGTCTGTGGTGCTTTGATTATTGCCCCCTGTCACGAATTCGGGGGTGGCGCTGAGGGTTGTTGGGGTATTGGGGGTTGCTGCTTCACCTGTAGCCATCAAAGCCCTGAGTTGTGACTCAAAGACGGTGAAAGTGGTTGCCAGGTCGGTGGCGGGTGGTTTGCCGTCAACTTGGGTGTTGGTGTTTGTTTTTGGGGCTGAGTTGGCCGCAAAGTCATGCAAAAAATTTAAAAATCGAATGGCATCCATGTCAAATCTCCAGCGACAAGTTGATTTGACAAAAGCTATGCAATTTTTAAGCCAGCTGGGGCGGCAGAAATTTGCCGCCCTGCTCAAGTTCTATTCAACTGGCTCGACGGTATCGAATTCTCAGGTCATCCCCTTTTTGTGTCATCCCGGGCGAAGACCCGGGATCCATGGTGCAGCGCTGCCCATCGCAAAACATTCACGATGTTTTGGACAGGACGACGATCAGATCACCTTGAGCAGCAGGGTCACGGTGTTGCTGTCGACGGTGCCGTTGTTGACCACCAAGGTGATCACGTAGTCGCCTGCGACAACGGGCGCGAAGGTGGCCTTGGCGGCGGTGGGGCTGCCCAGTTTGGCCAAGTTGGCGGAGGGCGCTGCGGTCACAGTCCATTGGTAGGTCAAGGCGGCTTTGAGGGGGTCGGTGGAGCCGGTGCCGTCCAGGGTCAGTGATGTCCCCGAGGCGATGTTGCCCGTCAGGGCAATGGTGCCGTTGGTGACCTCAGCTTTGGCCACAGGCGGGGCCATGACCGTGAGGGTGATGAAGGCGTAGTCGCTGATGACCGTGCCATCGTTGACCACCAGACTGGCCACGTAGTTGCCGGCAGTGGAGGCGTTCAAAGTGGGCTTGGAGGTGGTGGTGCTGGACAGCGCTTCACTGGAGCCCGTGGGTTGGCTGATCAGCACCCATTGGTAAGTCAGGGGGTCGCGGTCCGGGTCGAAGCTGCTGCTGCCGTCTAGGGTGACGGTTTTGCCCATGGCCACTGGGGTCAGGGCGCTGATGCGTGCGGTGGGCGCCGAGTTGACGGCCGAGGCGATGACGGTGACGGTGGAAAAGTTGCTGATCAGGCGGCCGTCAGTCACGGAAAGGCTGGCCACATAGCTGCCGACCTTGTCAGGCGTGAAGGTGGGGCGCACGGCGCTGGTAGAGGACAAAGTGGCGCTGCTGCCAGGCGGGACCGACTCGAATTTCCAGGTGTAGACGAGGGGATCGCGGTTGGCGTCAGAGCTGAAGCTGCCGTCGAGTGTGACGGGTTCAGCTGGACTTTTCAGCTTGACGTTTTGGTTGGTGCCGGCGTTGGCGACCGGGGCTGCATTGATTTCAGCGGTTGTGATGGTGACAAAGGCCAGGGTGCTGTCGATGTTGCCGTCGTTGACCTTCAGGCTGGCCACATAGACGCCGGCTTTGTCGGCCACGAATGTGGGCAGAGCGGCGGTGCTGGAGGACAAGGTGGCGGCGCTGTCTGCGGGTTTGTTGCGCAGGGTCCAAAGGTAAGTGAGGGGTTTGCCGTCGGGGTCGCGGCTGAAGCTGCCATCGAGTGTGACCGTGGTGCCCATCAGAACACTTTGGTCAAATCCAGCCACGGCCAGGGGTGCAGAATCGGTTGGGGTTTTGTCACATGCACCAGAGCCGCCGACGATGCCGCCAAAACCGGCTGAGCACCCGCTGCTTCCACCACCGCAAGCGGAAAGCAAGGTGACAGAAAGGGTCAGGAGGAGCAGTTTGATTTTGGACATTTCAGGGCTTTTTTATCGGCAGGAGGGGTAAAAGATGTTGACCACGGTGTTGTAAGCAAACCCGGCACCAGTGGCCAAGTCGACCCCAGCCCCGATCAGACCGCCAAAGACCAGGTTGCCCGCAAGCATCGGGTTGGGCGAGGCGGGGACTTGAGCCACGCCTTCAGCAAAAAAAGGACTTTTGCAGCGGATGGTCAGAGGGTCATGGGCTTTCTGGACCAAGATGCTGGCAGGCGTCTGGAAGGGCCAGCTGCCTTTGGAGTTGGTCGCTACGCACGAGGCCGGCACGCTTTGTTGACCGCAGAAGGTGGACACGCGCATGGATTGGTTGTCACCATGCAGCACGCTGGCGCAACCGCTGGCCAAAAAAGCGGTGAGCAGCAACAGCGTGGTTTTCAGTGAGGGCATGGACAATCCTGCAAAGTCTTTTTTAATAGCTCTCCATGATTCGGCAGTTCAGGCCGTAACTTGAGCGGGGCGGGCGGTCTGCCGTGGCACTCATCAGCTGCGGGTTTGCAGTATTTTGTAAATGGCCAAGACTTTACGCACGTAGTTTTGCGTCTCTTGGTAGTTGGGGATCTGGTGGCCGGCCCGGCTGACAGCGCCTTGGCCCGCGTTGTAAGCGGCCAGCACCAGGTCCATGCGACCGGGGTACAAACGGGTCAGGTCGGCCAGGTGACGGGTGCCAATCTGGATATTGATGCCGGGTTCTTTGAGCTTTTGCACGACCGAGATGCCAGGCTCGGAACGAACGCCGTATTGCGCAGCGGTGGCAGGCATGATTTGCATCAGGCCCACCGCCCCTTTGTGGGACACAGCTTGGGGGTTGAAGGCCGATTCGGTGGCGGTCACCGCCTTGACCAGCGCATAGTCGACGCCATGGGTCTGGGCCGCGGCCATCAGCTGGGCCTGGTTGTCCTTGTAGCCGCTTCGCGATTCGACAAAGTTCAGTGTGCGGCGCGCCTGGTCTTCAGGCAAAACACCCACATCGGTTACGTTCGGGGTGACTGCTGGGGTGTCGCCGGCAATGATCAACAAACCTTTGTCCACGGGTTGGTTGGTGTAGTGGGTGACCCCTTGGTCATCCACGTATTTCCAGACTTGGGCCAGGCTGGGCATAGCCAGGCCCAGACCGAGTGCCAGGCAAAAGACCCAGCGCCATAGAGGTTGACTTGGCACGTGGGCGCAGCGTATCAATTCGATTGACATGAAAACTATCATTAAACTAGAGGTTTAGCGTCCATCAAAAGACATGTTCAATTTATCCGCAAACCAAAAAAGTGCAGCCTATTTGCTGGCCCTCGTGGCCGGCTTGCTGGCCTTGTACGCCACGGGGTTCAAAAACCAGTTGGTGTTCGACGATGCCCGCCTGACCGATGGCACCATTTTTAGCCAGTATGGCAGCTTGCTGGAGCTGCGCGTGCGGACGTTGTCTTACGGCAGTTTTGTCTGGATACAAACTATTTTAGGCGAAAGCTGGCCCATTCAGCGCCTGTTCAATCTGGCCTTGCACTGTGCCACCGCCATCGCCTTGGGGGCGCTGGTGCACGAATTGCTCAAATCCACCACCTGGAGCGAGCAGTTGCAACAGAGTGCTGACAGAGACGGTGCGATCAAAGGTGCCAGCCAGATGGCGGCGGCCATTTGGGCATTCCATCCGGTGGCGGTTTATGGGGTGGCGTACCTGATTCAGCGTTCTATCGTGATGGCCACCTTGTTTGTGGTGTTGGCTTGCCTGTGTATGGTGTGGGGCATGAGGCAGCGCCGCTGGGTCTGGTACTTGGCGGCGGCAGCGTTGTATGTGCTGGCCTTGGCCTCGAAAGAGTACGCGATCAGTGCCTTGTTGTGTGTGCCGCCTCTTTATATCTTTGTCAGACGCCCGGGTTTCAAAATGGCTTTGGCCATCAGTTTGGGGGCGGTGGGCTTGATGGGCCTTTCCGCGGCTTTGTTGCTGCAGGTTTACGGAAGCATCATCGGGGTGGTCTTTGACGAGACCTCCCGGGCGTTTGCGGCTCAGCTGGAGCAGATCCAGCCCGGCATTGGCAAAGACCTGTATGCCTTGAGCATTTTGAACCAGGCCAGCTTGTTTTGGCGTTATGGCATGACGTGGCTGATGCCTTTGCCGGGCTTCATGGCGGTGGACATCCGGCCGCAATTTCCACTGGGTTTTGTCAGCATTGAGTTGGTGGGGGCTGTGGCTTATGTCTTGGCCATGCTGGGCAGTGCCTGGCTGGTGTTGCGCCGAAGCGATGTCTGGGCGCTGGCGGCTTTGGCGCTTTTGTTGCCGGGTTTGATGTTTGTCACCGAATTCACCACTGTCTGGATTCAGGACCCTTTTGTTTTGTACCGCAGTTATTTGTGGTCCATCACGCTGCCCTTGCTCTTGGCCATTACCTTGGCGTATGCACCTGGCAAGACCCAGGTGGTCGTCACCGTGTTGCTTTGCCTGGTGCTGGCGCTGCTCAGCTGGGGGCGCATCGACAGTTTTTACAACGCGCGCAGTGTGTGGGCCGATGCGGCCGCCAAAGTTGACACAAAGGCCCCAGCCCAAGCGGTAGGCCGCTGGCGGCCGTTTTTGAACCATGGGGCTGAAGCTTTGGAGCGGGCTGATTACGCCGAGGCGACGCGCCTGTTCAGCTCGGCGGTGAATTTGGGGGAGCCCTTGGGTTCTGCGCGCATGAACTTGGGCGTGGCTTTGCAGCAGCAAAAGCAGCACAACGCGGCACTGGAGCAACTGGCGCAGGCCGAGCGCCAAGGTTTCACCGAGGCGGCCTTGTATTACCACCGGGGAGAGTCGTATTTTGCGATTCGAAACTTCGAGGAGGCGCAGCGCAGCTTCACCCAGGCTTTGGGCCAACCCCAAGCGCCTGAGGTGGCGTTTTTCACGCGGGTGCGCCGCGCCGAGGCGGCGGTGGCCCAAAAGGATTTCGCCACCGCCATTGCTGACTACAAAATCATCGTGGCCGCGCAACCCGATGCCCAGCGCTACCTGATTGGTTTGGTGATGGCCCACAACGGCCAAAAGGACTATGCCAGCGCTTTGGCGTTGCTCAACCCAGCCTTGGCCAAACGACCAACATCCGGGGCGCACTATGCGCGCGCCCTGACCTATTTCAACATGGGCAACCGGGCCGCCAGTGTGCTGGACCTGAACATTGCCTTGAGTGCTGAACCCAACAACCCCGCCTATCGCCAACTGGAACGCCAGTTGGCCGGCGCTGCACCCAAGGTCAAACCCTGATGCCCGCTTTGCAAATCACCACCTCGCTGATCGGCTTGGGCTTGGCGGCCCTGATCTTGGTTTTGCTGCGGCGTGATCATCTCTACATCCACCATGGTTTGTTCTGGATAGTGGTGGCGGCCCTGGGCGCACTGCTGGGCTTGTGGCCCGGTTTGATCGACCGTGTGGCGCAACTGGTGGGCATCAGCTATGCACCTTCGGCGCTGCTGCTGGGGGCGGTGGTGGTGTTGTTCATCAAGGCGCTTTATGCCGACATGATGCAGACCCGTCTGGAGCGGCAGTTGCGCCGTTTGAACCAGCGTGTGGCCATGCTGGAGTTGGGCAATGTGCGGCCAGGCCCTGAGGCTGGTGCATCGGCTGTGCCTGGCGATGACAACAACCGCCCCCATCAAGCCGACCCGATGCGTTGAAACAGCCCGCCGGGCAGTCGGCCTACTTGGCCCATCAACTCCAGCTCCAGCAGCTGCGCCTGCAGTTGCGCCGTGGGCCAACCGCAGCGCGCTTGCAGGGCGTCCAGGCCCACGGGGTCGTGGCCCAGGGCGCGCAGCAGGGCGCGTTCGGTGTCATCGCCCGAGAACGCATCTTCCGGGGATTGCTTGTCCAAGGTCAGCACCTGTTGGGCGTCTGGGATGGGCAGGCGCAACTCCTCAAGTACATCTTGCGCCGACTCGACCAGTTTGGCGCCTTGCTTGATGAGCGCATGGCAGCCTTTGGATTGGGTGGCGTGGATGGAGCCGGGGATCGCCATCACGTCGCGGCCTTGCTCCAGGGCCTGCTTGGCGGTGATGAGTGAGCCGGAAGGCAGGGCGGCTTCCACCACCAGCGTGGCTTGCGACAGGCCTGAAATCAGCCGGTTGCGGCGCGGAAAATTGGGCGACAGCGGTGGTGTGCCCAGCGGGTATTCGCTCAGGATCAGCCCGTTTTGGGCAATGCGGTGCGCCAGTTCACGGTGCTGGCGCGGGTAGACGCGGTCCAGTCCGGTGCCCACCACGGCGATGGTGGCCAGCTGTCCTGCCGTTGCGCCTTGCAGTGCGCCTTCATGCGATGCACCGTCCACCCCCAGTGCCAGGCCAGAAACCACAGTTAAACCACTGGCGGCCAAGCTGCAGGCAAAGGCGCGGGCGTTCTCGGCTCCTTGCGGCGTGGGGTTGCGGCTGCCCACCATGGCCAGCGCAAGCTCTGCCCGCAGCCGGGGCAGGTGCGCCGTCTGGCCCATGGCGTAGAGCATCAGAGGCGGGTCGGGAATGTCCAGCAGCGGGGCAGGGTAATCGGCATCTCCCAGGGTGAGCACGCAGCGACTGGGCCCGGTACCCGCTTGCAGCCATTCCAGGGTGTCTTGCGTGAGGTCGGCGCAGCCATCGGGCATGCGGCACAGCGCCTGCGCCTGCTTGGGGCTGACCACCTGGCACAGGGAGGTTTCGGTTTGCGAAAAAATCGCTTCGGGCTCGCCAAAGGCCGCCAGCAGGCGCCTGGCGCTTTCGGTGCCGACGCCGGGTGTGAGCACCAGCCGCAACCAAGCGCCCAATTCCTCGGGGGTGTTGACCATGTTTCTCCCTGTGCGGCCTGAATGACCGTCAAATGAATGTTGTGTTGAGCATTGTGGTTCAAAGCCCGGCTCGCGCCAAGTCCATAAAATCACGCCATGCACCCTCTTACCCAACAGCCTACCGAGCACATACACCTGTGTATCCTCGAAAACGACGACCTGGACCCCCCTCTGGCGCAGCGTTACTCGCGGGTGGCGGCGATGTTTGAGCGTTTGTTTGCGCAAGCGGGTTACAAGGGCCGCATCGACACCTTCAGTGCCCGACATGGGCAATACCCGGGCAGTTTTGCGGCCTACGATGCGGTGCTCTTGACCGGCAGCCGCGCCGATTCTTTTTCGGACGAGCCCTGGGTGGTGACCTTGCGCGAGCAGGTGGCGCGTTTGCTGCAGGACCAGCACAAGCTTTTGGGCGTGTGTTTTGGTCACCAGTTGATCGCGCATTGTTTGGGTGCGCCCGTGCAGCGGGCGCCCCGGGGCTGGCGGGTTGGGCGGCAGGCCTATGACTGGCTGGGTGCGCCCGAGCACCTGGGGCTGGCGCCAGGTCAAGCGGCCCAAGGGGCCCAAGTAACCCAATTTGCCTTGCTGGCCAGCCACCAGGATCAGGTGCTGGCTTTGCCGCCAGGCGCCACTTTGTTGGCCACACAAGCCGACTGTCCGGTGGCCGCTTACGCGCTGGGGGACCAGGTGTTTTGCATTCAGCCGCACCCGGAGTTCACGCCCGAGGTGTCGGCCTTTTTGCTGGACAAGCGCCGCGCCTTGATGGGGGAGCCGCTTTACGAGCAGAGCATGGGCAGTCTTTCCGAACCGCATGACGGTTTGGCGCTGGCGCGTTTCATGATCCGATTCGTGCAATTCGGTCTCTCGGCTTGAACCATGCAGGCGCTGGGTCGAAATGACCGAAAATACACGTTATCCCTTTTGATTTTTTGAACCATGGCCCTGCTTCCCATTCTTTGCTACCCCGACCCCCGCCTGAACAAGGTGGCCAAACCCGTGCAGGCGGTCGACGCGCGCGTGCACGCCCTGATCGACGACATGCTGGAGACCATGTACGAGGCCAGCGGGATTGGCTTGGCTGCCACACAAATCGACGTGCACGAGCGCCTGGTGGTGATCGACACCTCTGAAGAGCGCAACCAACCGATCGTGCTGATCAACCCCGAGATCATCTGGATGAACGACGAGCGCGTGAAGGGGGAAGAGGGCTGCTTGTCGGTGCCGGGCATTTACGACGGCGTCGAGCGTGCCACGGCCGTCAAGGTGGTGGCCCTGGACCGCAGCGGTCAACACCGCACCATCGAAGCCGAGGGCATGCTGGCCGTGTGCATCCAGCACGAGTTGGACCACCTGATGGGCAAGGTGTTTGTGGAATACCTTTCTCTGCTCAAGCAAGGGCGCATCAAGACCAAGATGGTCAAAGCCCAAAAAGCCGAGCGCTGAGCACGGCATGCGGCTGATGTTTGCGGGGACACCCGAATTTGCACAAGTGGCCATGGCGGCCCTGCACGCCGCAGGGCACGAGATCGTGTTGGTGTTGACCCAGCCCGACCGACCCGCCGGGCGCGGCATGAAGCTGCAGCCTTCGCCCGTCAAGCAATGGGCACTGGACCACGCGGTGCCGGTGGCCCAGCCGCGCAGCTTGCGGCTCGATGGCAAATACCCCGAAGACGCGGCAGCCGCCCGGCAGACTCTGCTGGACGCAAAACTCGACCATCAGGCCGACGCCATGATCGTGGCGGCTTACGGTCTGATCCTGCCGCAGTGGGTGCTGGATCTGCCGCCCAAGGGTTGCCTGAACATCCATGCCTCTTTGCTGCCACGCTGGCGCGGGGCGGCGCCGATTCACCGCGCCATCGAGGCGGGCGACACGCAAACCGGCATCACCATCATGCAGATGGACGCAGGTTTGGACACCGGCGACATGCTGCTGGTCTTGCCCTGCGCGATTGCGCCCACCGACACCACCGCCGTGCTGCACGACCGCCTGGCCGCGCTGGGCGGGCAGGCCATCGTGCAGGCGCTGGCTTCGTTCGACGCTTTGACGCACCAGCTTCAGCCCACCGAAGGTGTGAACTACGCGCACAAGATCGACAAAGCCGAGGCGGCGCTGGACTGGGCCTTGAGCGCCGAGGTGTTGGCGCGGCGCATTCGGGCCTTCGACCCGTTTCCGGGCATGACCGTTCCACTGATCACAGACACGGGCGTGGAAACCATCAAGCTCTGGCAAGCCACGGCGCATCCGTCCGTGCAGACCGCTCAACCCGGCACCGTGCTCAGCGCCGATGCCTCGGGCGTGCGCGTGGCCTGCGGTGAGGGCCAGCTGTGCCTGACGCAGTTGCAACGGTCCGGTGGCAAGCGCTTGGGTGCAGCCGACTTTTTGCGTGGCTGCCCCTTGCAGCCTGGCCAGCGTTTGGTGGCCTGATGTTTTTTCGGCCCACGCTCTACCGCCGCGCCGAGTTCTTGCAAGGCTTTCGCGATTTTGCCCCGCAAGCGCCGGGGGTGGCAGCTTGGGGCTTGATGACGGGCGTGGCCATGGTCAAGTCGGGCATGAGCGTGTTCGAGGCGGTGGCCATGACCATGCTGGTGTTTGCTGGCAGCTCGCAGCTGGCGGCCATTCCGCTGTTGGTGGCCGGGGCACCGGCTTGGGTGATTTTGGCCACCGGTTTTTGCGTGAACCTGCGCTTTGTGGTGTTCAGCCTGCACCTGCGCCACTACCTCATGCACTTGCCGCGCTGGCAGCGCATGTGCCACGGTTACTTCACGGCCGACATCACTTACGTGCTGTTCATCCGCCAATACCCGCACCCTGGCAGCACAGACGCCGACCGTACGGGACAAGAGGCTTATCTGGCGGGCAACTACCTACTGAACTGGAGCAGTTGGATCGGGGCCAGTTTGCTGGGTGTGGGCTTGGCCAATTTGATTCCGCCCGAATGGGGTTTGGGCTTTGCGGGCATCTTGTGTTTGTTGGGGATTCAGTGCTCACTGGCCAGCTCGCGCATGCGCATCTTGTCGGCGGCCGTGGCGGGTGTGGCCGCAGTGGTCGCTTACAACCTGCCGCTCAAACTCAACATCGTGGTAGCGATTGCGGTGGCCGTTATTTTGTGCCTGACAGTCGAAAAAATACGACCTGCACCCAAGGTAGTGGCATGAACGGCATCGATTTTTGGACCTTGGGCGTCATCTTCGGCCTGGCCGTGGTCACGGTGGTGGCCCGCAGTTTCTTTTTCATATCCAGCCAATCTTGGCAATTGCCCGGCTGGGCGCAGCGCGGTCTGCAATACGCGCCCATTGCAGCGCTGTCGGCGGTGGTTGTTCCTGAAATCATCACCGTGCAGGGCGAGTTGGTCAGCACCTGGCAAGACGCCCGCTTGTATGCGGCTGCGGCGGGTGTGGCCGCTTACTTTTGGCGGCGCGGTGTGCTGACCACGATCCTGGTGGGCATGGCGGTGTATTTGCCTTTGCGTCTGGGGTTGGGCTGGTGAGTGGGCCGCTCTTGCCTGCAGCAGCGCAGCCCTGTGCGTGAACCTTGGCGAATCTTCGCCCTGTCTCTGCTTTTTATAATTGAGCCGAATTTTTCCGACACAGGACAAGTACCTCCATGAACGTCATCCGTTTTTCCGATCTGTGTGCCACAGGCCAAGCCGCTGGGCAACGCGTTTTCATCCGCGCCGACTTGAATGTGCCGCAAGCCGATGACGGCAGCATCACCGAAGACACCCGCGTGCGCGCCAGCGTGCCATGCATCCAGATGGCGTTGGACGCGGGTGCGGCCGTGATGGTGACATCGCACTTGGGGCGTCCAACCGAGGGGGAGTTCAAGCCCGAAGACTCGCTGGCCCCGGTGGCCAAGCGCTTGGGCGAGCTGCTCGGCCACCCTTATGGAAATGGGGTGTCTTTGGTCGCCCATTGGGTCGAGGGTGTCACCGTTGCCCCCGGCCAGGTGGTATTGCTCGAAAACTGCCGTGTCAACAAGGGCGAGAAAAAGAACGACGAAGCGCTGGCCCGCAAGATGGCCCAGTTGTGCGACATCTACGTGAACGACGCCTTTGGCACCGCGCACCGAGCCGAAGGCACGACCTACGGCATCGCCCAGTTTGCGCCCATCGCCTGCGCTGGCCCCTTGCTGGCCGCCGAGATCGATGCCATCACCCAGGCCCTGGCCAATCCGAAGCGCCCGTTGGTCGCCATCGTGGCGGGCTCCAAGGTGTCCACCAAGCTGACCATCTTGAAGAGCCTGGCGAAAAACGTGGATCAACTCATCGTGGGCGGCGGCATTGCCAACACCTTCATGTTGGCGGCGGGCCTGAAGATCGGCAAAAGCCTGGCCGAAGCCGACTTGGTGGGCGAGGCCAAAGCGGTGATCGAGGCCATGAAGGCCAGGGGTGCGGATGTGCCGATTCCGACCGATGTGGTCGTGGCCAAGACTTTTGCGGCAGACGCGGTGGCCACGGTGAAAAAAGCCACCGACGTGGCGGACGACGACATGATTTTGGACATCGGTCCCGAAACGGCGGCCAAGCTCGCCGCGCAGCTCAAGCAAGCGGGCACCATCGTGTGGAACGGCCCGGTGGGCGTGTTCGAGTTTGCGGCCTTTGAAAACGGCACCAAGGTGATTGCCCAGGCCATTGCCGAATCCAGCGCCTTCAGCATCGCAGGCGGCGGGGACACGCTGGCGGCGATTGCCAAGTACGGCATCGAAGATCAGGTCGACTACATCTCCACAGGCGGTGGCGCGTTCCTGGAAATCCTGGAAGGCAAGACTTTGCCTGCCATTGAAATTTTGATGAAGCGCGCAGCGGATTAAGGAACGGTCAGCAGGGAATGGATCCCGGCTCGGGCGCTCGGATGACAGGCAAAACACTTTGTCACCCCGGGCGAAGACCCGGGGTCCATGACTTCAAGTGACGTGAATGCCCGCTCAAGTTGAAAAAAAGAAAGCTACAAAAAACCCCGCATCGCGGGGTTTTTTGTTGTTGGCGTCGACGCCGTGATCAGGCCTGTGCCGCAGGCGGCAAGTTGCCGCGCACCGGGCTGGTCATGCTGCCTTTGAAGTCGGTCCAGCATTCACGGCCAAAGTCGTAAAGCTTGCAGTTTTCGGCGGTCTCGAAGTACCACTTCCAGGAGAAGGGTTGCACGATGATGCGGCCAGGCAGCATTTCTTCAAGCTTGGCCTGGGCTTGCTTCAAACGGTAGAGCGGGATGCTCATGTCGACATGGTGCGCGGTGTGCTCCATGATGTGGTGCATCATGCCGCCGATGTTGAAGGGAAAGGTCAGGTGCACGGTAGTCGAGACGAAAGGCGCGGCTTTGGTCCAGGCAGCTTTGTTGTCGTGCCAGGACACCTTCACATGGGTGTGGTGCACATAGACCACAAAGCCGATCATGGTGTTCCAAAAGAAGAAGGGGACCAGCACACCCATGAGCAAGGACAGCCAGACCGATTGGTCGGTTGCCACGGCCGCCGCAATGATGGTGGCGATCCACAGCACGGCAAAGGCGCTGACCAGCATGCTGTCCTTGAAGAAGATCGGACGGCGCGTGGGCATGTGGGTTTTGTTGGGGAAGAACTCGCGCTTCCACCAGATTTCAATCATGTAATACAGGCCTGGAGCCCAGCCGCTGCGGTAGGCGCGTTGCAGCAAGCGCTGTGCAAAGCCCAAACCAGCAAACTCTTCGGCGGTCAGGGGCGTCCAGACAAAATCCACGCCTTTGAGGTTGGTGTAGCCGTGGTGCACCACGTTGTGGCCCGTGTCCCAAAGGCTGTAAGGCGTGAGCGAGGGCAAAAACGCGATGCGGCCCAATACTTTGTTCAGCTCTCGGTGGGGTGTGAGGCTTTGGTGGCAGGCGTCGTGACCGATCACGAACAGGCGGCCGATGACAAAGCCCGCCACCGCGCCGCACAGCAGTTTGGCCCAGACGGCTTCAAGCATGATGGTGGCCGCAATCAGAGCAAAGAACAAGGCGTAGTCAAAAGCCAGCAATACAAACGCGCGAGCCGTGCTGCGCTCGGACAAGGGCACCATCCACTCGCGCAAAGTCTTGCGGTGCGGCAGGGGTTGGTCCAATGGGATGGGCTGATCAACGTTGGGAGTGTTTATGGCAGTCATGACGCTTGAATATAAATCGCTTAGCCTACAGTTTAGTCGGCTTGAGATTGAGCTGGACTGACAAAGATCAATTCAAGGGTATTGGAAGGGGTAAAAGCAAGCAACTGGCGTGATCTGGCGGCAACTTGCGCCCAAAAGTCTGAAAGCAGCCAGTTGTTGGCGTGGTGGTGCGTGTTGTTGTGTCGAATGATGTGCGCCAAAAGAACCGGTTGTGTTACCCGTTTCGTGTGAAAATTGAAATTAAATTACGTTGGAGATTCCCTGATGCCCCGTCGCGCCACCAAGATTGTTGCCACCTTAGGCCCCGCTTCCAGCGATCCCGCACTTTTGGAGGCCATGATCCGGGCCGGTGTGAATGTGGTTCGCCTGAACTTCAGCCACGGCCAGGCGCAAGACCATGTGGACCGCGCCCGTTTGGTGCGCGAGGCCTCGCAACTCGCTGGCCGCGAAGTGGCCATCATGGCCGACTTGCAAGGCCCAAAAATTCGCGTTGGCAAATTTGCCGATGGCAAAGTCATGCTTGAGCCCGGCATGCCGTTTGTACTGGACGCCTCCCGCACCGAGTTGGGCGACCTGCAAGGGGTGGGTTTGGATTACAAAGAGCTTCCCCGCGACGTTAAAGCAGGGGATGTGCTGCTGCTCAACGACGGTCTGATCGTTCTCACCGTGAACGCGGTCAAAGGAGAGCAGGTTCACACCACCGTCAAACTCGGCGGTGAACTCTCGAACAACAAGGGCATCAACAAACAAGGCGGCGGCTTGACGGCAGCTGCCCTGACGGCCAAGGACATGGACGACATCCGCACGGCCATGAGCTTCAATGCCGACTATGTTGCCGTGAGTTTCCCCAAAAATGCCACCGACATGGAAATGGCGCGTCAACTGTGCAACGTGGCCTGCACCAACGGACACCGTCCGGGTTTGATCGCCAAGATCGAACGGGCCGAAGCCATCCCCGAGCTCGACCGCATCCTGGCCGTGTCCGACGGCATCATGGTGGCGCGCGGTGATTTGGCTGTGGAAGTGGGCAACGCGGCCGTGCCGGGTTTGCAAAAACACATGATCAAACGGGCCCGCGAGCTGGACAAACTGGTTATCACCGCCACACAGATGATGGAAAGCATGATCGTCAACCCCGTGCCCACGCGTGCCGAGGTGAGCGATGTGGCCAACGCGGTGCTGGATGGCACCGACGCGGTGATGCTGAGCGCCGAGACCGCCGCTGGCAAGTACCCGCTGGAGACGGTAGAAATGATGGCCGCCGTCTGCCTTGAAGCCGAGAAAACCGACCACGACCCGCTGGACGACGATTTTGTGGGAGCGCACTTCAACCGCATTGACCACGCCATCGCTATGGGCGCGTTGTTCACCGCGCACCACCTCAAGGCCAAGGCGATTGTGGCTTTGACCGATTCGGGCTCAACCCCTTTGTGGATGAGCCGCCACAGTGTGCGCATGCCCATTTATGCGCTGACGCCCAAGGTGGCCACCCAGCGCAAGATGGCCTTGATGCGCAACGTCAGCCCCTTGTTGATGGACACCAGCACTGACCGCGACACCGCATTGACCGAAGCCGAAGCGCACCTTAAAAAGCGTGGCATTGTGCAAGCGGGGGACGTTTACGCCATCACCGTGGGAGAGCCCATGGGCACGCCAGGCGGCACCAACACACTCAAGATTTGCCGGGCCACCTGAAACCGTTTTCCTGGCAAGGGTCCGGACATGCGCCTTGAAGGGGGGCATGACTTGGCCAGGTGCCCGTCGAAGGCTTTAAAATCTCGCCCAGATACTCGCCGGAGACATCCCGGCGCTGCCCCCTCTTCAACCTTCCGGGAATTCACCACCATGGCACTCGTTTCTATGCGCGAGCTGCTGGACCATGCGGCCGTCAACGGCTACGGCATTCCAGCCTTCAACGTCAACAACCTCGAGCAAGTCCAGGCCGTCATGATAGCCGCCGACGAGGTCGGCGCGCCTGTCATCTTGCAAGCCAGTGCTGGTGCCCGCAAATACGCAGGCGAGCCTTTCATCAAGCACCTGATTCAGGCCGCCACTGAGCAGTGGCCCCATATCCCACTGGTCATGCACCAGGACCACGCCCAAAGCCCTGCGGTTTGCCAGGGCGCGATCCATCTGGGTTTTTCGTCGGTGATGATGGACGGCTCTTTGCTGGAAGACGGCAAAACACCTGCCGACTTTGGCTACAACGTGGACGTGACACGCCGTGTGGTGGACATGGCCCACTTGTTGGGCGTGTCGGTGGAAGGTGAATTGGGGTGCTTGGGCAACCTCGAAACCGGCGAAGCTGGTGAGGAAGATGGCATTGGTGCGGTGGGCAAGCTGGACCACAGCCAAATGCTGACCGACCCCGAAGAAGCCGCCCAATTCGTGAAAGCCACAGGCCTGGACGCCCTGGCCATTGCCATTGGAACCAGCCATGGCGCTTACAAGTTCAGCCGCAAGCCCACGGGCGATATTTTGGCCATCAGCCGCGTCAAGGAAATTCACAAACGCATCCCCAACACCCATTTGGTGATGCATGGCTCCAGCAGTGTGCCGCAAGACCTGCTGGCCATGATCAACCAGTACGGCGGCCAAATGAAGGAAACCTACGGCGTACCGGTCGAGGAAATCCAGGAAGCCATCAAGCACGGCGTGCGCAAGATCAACATCGACACCGATATCCGATTGGCCATGACAGCGGCGGTGCGCAAGTTTCTGTTTGAAAACCCCGACAAGTTCGACGCCCGCGAATGGCTCAAGCCCGCCCGCGAAGCGGCCAAACAAATTTGCAAGCAGCGTTATTTGCAGTTCGGCTGTGAAGGCCAAGCGCCCAAGATCAAGGGCGATAACCTGCAGGTGGTGGCCGCCCGTTATGCGCGTGGTGAATTGGCCCAAGTGGTGAACTGAGCCTGAGATAATGGACCCGAATGGCCCGTTGACTGTTCAACGGGCCTTTTTCTTTTTTGCTGGACTGTTTTTCCATGACCTCTGCGCTTCACACCTCTGCCTTGACGTCCTTGCCCCTGTTGGCGCGTGGCAAGGTGCGCGACAACTATGCGGTCGGCGAAGACCGCATCCTGATGGTGGCGTCTGACCGCATCAGCGCGTTTGACGTGATCATGGGCGAACCGATTCCGGGCAAGGGCGTGTTGCTCACTCAAATGGCGCTGTTTTGGTTCGACCAGTTGGGCCCCAAGGGCCTCAATATCTGCCCGATCCACCTGACGGGCGATGCCCCCGAGAGCGTGGTGAGCGCCGAAGATGCGCCACAGGTGACGGGTCGCTCCATGCTGGTCAAGCGCCTCAAACCCATCCCGGTCGAGGCGGTGGTGCGTGGCTATCTGGCGGGCAGCGGCTGGAAGGAATACCAGGACAACCAAGCCGTGTGCGGCGTGAAACTGCCCCCGGATCTGAAAAACGCCAGCCGCCTGCCCGAGCCCATCTACACGCCCGCAGCAAAAGCGGCGGTGGGTGAGCACGACGAAAACATCACCTTTGAGCAAACCGTGGCCATGATCGGTGCCGACCTGGCCACCCGCATCCGCGACATCAGCATCCAGCTGTACAAGGCGGCGCGTGACATCGCGGCGGTCAAGGGCATCATCATTGCCGACACCAAGTTCGAGTTTGGACTGGACGCCGACGGCACCTTGGTGCTGATGGACGAGGTGCTGACACCCGATTCATCGCGTTACTGGCCTGCCGATAGTTATGCAGAGGGTGTGAACCCCCCCAGCTACGACAAACAGTTTTTGCGCGACTGGCTGGAAACCGCCCAGATCAACGGCAAGCACTGGGACAAGACCCCGCCTGCGCCTCGTTTGCCGCGCGAGGTGATCGAGAAAACGGCGGCCAAATACGAAGAGGCGATGAAGAAGCTGATGACCTGAAGTTGGCGAGATTCAGCCGAAAAAAAGGCGCTGCATGGCAGCGCCTTTTTCTTGGGGATTGGGACATCAGCTGGTGAAGGCCAAAAGCGTCATGGCATCGAGCAGCCAGGTGGTGCCTGCCACCAGCAAGCTGGCGCTGGCGACCAGACGGCCACGCGGGTGCAGGCAAGCGCCCCAAAAAGCGGCCAAGCAAACCAGCTCTAGGCAGCCGCGCATCCACAGGTAACGGCTGCTGCCCAACAGGTTGGCGGATTCGGGGCTCATGAGCACGGCATACAGGAAAATGCCTTTGACCAGCCAGAGTGCAGCGCCCCAGTGCAAGGACGGCAGTTGCGCCAGAGGGCTGCGGTTGCGCACGTTCGAGCGCACAGGCGCACCGCCGAGCAGGCATTGCAGCTCTTCAGGGGTGATCAGGGGTTGGACGTGTGACATGGTTCAAAATGAATTCGGAAGTGGTGTTTTAATTCTAGTGGGCATCCACTGGAAAACCGGTTGACACAACCCGCTTGGCGGGCCAAAACCGGTAAATATCTGTAACGACAAGTATTACATTAGGTGCTTTGGCTGCCCGAATGAGAGGATCAAATGACGCTTTTCCGACCTGCGACGCCGTTGATGGTGCAGTACGCCCATTACCACCGCGATCGTCGCAACATCGCCACCCATTTGGTGGGCATTCCGCTGATTTTCCTGTCCATCGGCGTCTTGCTGCTGAGCCCGGCCTGGTCTGTGGCGGGTCAGACTTTGACGCTGGCCTGGGCCATGTGGGCACTCACCAGCCTGTGGTACCTGAGTCGGGGCGATGTGTTGTTGGGCGCGGCCACCTCCTTGGTCAATGGCGTGCTGATCGCCGCCGCCCATGAGGTGCCACCCCTGGCGCAAGCCTTGGGGTTGGCGGTTTGGCAGGCGGGCTTGGGCCTTTTTTTCATTGGCTGGGTTTTACAGTTCATTGGCCACTATTTTGAGGGCCGCAAACCGGCTTTTGTGGACGATGTGGTGGGCTTACTGGTGGGGCCCATGTTTGTGGTGGGAGAGGTGCTCATGTCGGCAGGCTTGCTGCAGCGCATGCGCATGGACATCGAACGTCAGGCCGGGGCCATTCATTGAGCGCTTGCTTGGCCCTGTGCTGAAAAAGCCCGATCAGTCTGCATCGTCTGCAGCGGATCGGGCTTGGGCGTGTGGTTTCAGTTGAGCATCATGCTCAGCTTGCGCCGGTAGCTGGAGATCATGGCCATGTGCGGGTCTTCTTGCATGGCGGCTTTGCCCATTAACTCGATGCCGCCTGCGGACTTGCCGGTGGCGTCTTGCGTTTTGGATTTTGGGGGCGTCATCAGTTCCAGCAGGGCGACAAAGGTTTTGCGTGGGGCTTCCTCGTCCCACTTTTTGTCGCGCATGATGATTTCCAACAATTCGTCCAAGGCCGCTTCCCATTGGCCGATCGCAATCAGCAGGCGGCTTTTGGAAAAACGGGCTTCAAAGTCACGTTTGTTCTGGGCAATCAAGGCGTCAAACTGGTCCAACTCCCATTCACCACGGGGGTCGGTGGTCACGAATTCCAGCGCTTTGAGCCACTGGGTTTGCGCCTCAAAGCGCAGCGGCACCGGGATGCGGGCCATGGCCGGGGCCAGCAAGGCGGCGGCCTCGGCCAACTCGCCCAAGCCAATCAGCAGTTTGACCAGGTCAAAACGGGCGTCATCGTTGCCCGGGTTGGTGGCCAAGGCTTGCTCCAGTGCGGCGCGGGCGCTGTGCTCGTCGCCCGCTTGCAGGTGTTGCTGCGCTTCCTCGGCGGCAACCTGGGCTTGCAGTTCTTCGGCAGCAGGCAGGTGTTTGTCCAGGAACTGCTTGACCTGGCCTTCGGGCAAAGCGCCCATGAAGCCATCGACGGGCTGGCCGTTTTTCAGCAAGACACAGGTTGGGATGCTTTTGATGCCAAAGGCCTGGGCCAGTTGCTGTTCTTGGTCAGAGTCGATTTTGACCAGCTTGAAGCGACCTTCGTAGGCGAGCTCAACTTTTTCGAGCACCGGGCCCAGCGATTTGCAAGGGCCGCACCAAGCGGCCCAAAAGTCCACTAACACGGGCGTGGTCATGGAGGCTGCGATCACCTCGGCTTCAAAGTTTTGTATCGTGACGTCCATCATGGCGGGCAGTGTTCCGGGTTGTGTTCCAGACCCCAAGCGGGTGAAACCTTAAAATTCGACATTGATCACGAAAAGCACCCAATGACTCAAGCGCTCATCGGCGTCGTCATGGGTTCCAGCTCCGACTGGGACACCATGCAGCACGCAGTCCAGATTCTCCAACAGTTTGGCATCCCTCACGATGCCCGCGTGGTTTCTGCCCACAGAATGCCGGACGATATGTTCACTTATGCAGAAACCGCCGCTGCGCGCGGCTTGCAAGCCATCATCGCGGGCGCAGGCGGCGCAGCCCACCTGCCCGGCATGCTGGCGGCCAAAACCGTGGTGCCGGTGCTGGGTGTGCCGGTGCAGACCAAAGCCCTGTCAGGGGTGGATTCGCTGCACAGCATTGTGCAAATGCCCAAGGGCGTGCCGGTCGCCACTTTTGCCATTGGGGCAGCTGGCGCGGCCAACGCGGCCCTGTTTGCGGTGGCCATGCTGGCCAACCACGATGCGGCGCTTCGCCAAAAGCTCGAGGCCTTCCGGGCCGAGCAAACTGCCGCTGCGCGAGCCATGACCCTTCCACCGGTGGGTGCAGCATGAGCCGCGCTATTTTGCCGGGGTCCATGGTCAATGGCCACATCGCCACGCTCGGCGTGATGGGCGGCGGTCAGTTGGGCCGCATGTTCGTGCACGCGGCCCAAGCCATGGGTTACTTCACCGCCGTGCTCGACCCCGATGCCGCCAGCCCCGCGGGCTTGGTCAGCCACCACCACATCCAGACCGATTATTTGGACGAGCAGGGCTTGGCGCAGCTGATGCAGCGCTGCGCGGCCATCACGACCGAGTTTGAAAACGTGCCCGCACCGGCCCTGCTGACGCTGGGTGCACACCGCCCAGTGGCCCCCGCGTCCGAATCGGTGGCGATCGCGCAAGACCGCGCTGCCGAGAAGGCCCATTTTGTGCGCTGCGGCGTGCCGGTCGCGCCGCATGCCGTGATCGAGACCGCTGCGCAGTTGGCGGCTGTGGGTGACGATTTGCTGCCGGGTATTTTGAAAACAGCGCGCATGGGCTACGACGGCAAGGGCCAGATCCGCGTGAAGACCCGCGAAGCATTGGCGGCGGCTTGGGCAGAGTTGAAAAATGTCCCTTGTGTGCTAGAGAAAATGCTGCCGCTGCAGGCCGAGTGCTCGGTCATCGTGGCGCGTGGGGCCGACGGGCAGATGGTGAATTTTCCGGTGCAACTGAACCTGCACCGCGACGGCATTTTGGCCGTGACCAGCGTGTACGAAGGTGCCGTGCCGGCCGATGTGGCCGCCCAAGCCGTGGCCGCGACCCGCGCCATTGCCGAAGGCCTGAATTACGTGGGCGTGCTGTGCGTGGAGTTTTTCCTGCTCGAAGGCGGCCAGCTGGTCGTGAACGAGATGGCCCCGCGCCCGCACAACAGCGGCCACTACACCATGAACGCCTGCGACCAGTCGCAGTTTGAGCTGCAAGTGCGCACCTTGGCCGGGCTGCCACTCACGCAGCCGCGCCAGCATTCGAGCGCCATCATGCTCAACCTGCTGGGCGATCTGTGGCCCGAAGTCACACTCACAGGCAAAGGCCCGACCAGCCCCGCTTGGGCTCAGGTGCTGGCACTGCCTGGCACGCACTTGCACCTGTACGGCAAGTTGTCGGCCCGCCCCGGCCGCAAGATGGGGCATCTGAACATCACGGGTGCCAGCCCTGAGGCCGTGAGGGCCACCGCCTTGCAAGCGGCTGCTTTGCTCGGCATCGAAGCTTTTTAAAGACAGCCATGATCCTGAGTCCCTCGGATGCTGCCATCGCGCAGGCTGCACAAGCTTTGTGTGACGGCCAATTGGTCGGCTTGCCCACCGAGACGGTGTACGGATTGGCGGCCAATGCGAGCAACGACGGGGTGGTCGCAAAAATCTTTGTGGCCAAGGGCCGCCCGGCCGACCACCCGCTGATCGTGCATGTGGCCAGCCGGGACCAAGTGCTGGTGTTTGCCGCGCAAGTGCCCGACTTTGCGCAAGCGTTGATCGATGCTTTTTGGCCCGGGCCGTTGACATTGATCCTGCCGCGCCAAAGCGGTGTGGCCACGGCTTCGGCGGGCGGGCAGAGCTCCATCGGTCTGCGCTGCCCCTCGCACCCGGTGGCGCAAGCTTTGTTGCAAGCCTGCTTGCCGCTGGGTGTGCTGGGTGTCTCGGCCCCCAGCGCCAACCGATTTGGCCGTGTCAGCCCCACCAGCGCCGCGCATGTGCAGTCCGAATTGGGCCCCGATTTGTTGATTCTGGATGGTGGCGACTGCGCTGTCGGCATCGAATCCACCATCATTGACTGCACCCGTGGCGAGCCGGTGTTGTTGCGGCCGGGACACATCACGCGGGCGCAAATTGAAGCAGCTTGTGGCTGCGCCGTGCTGGACAAGGATGCGTGGCAGGAAGTGATGGGCCAACCCGCCCCTCGCGCTTCTGGCACGCTAGAGTCGCACTACGCACCGCGCGCCAAGGTGTGCCTGATGACGGCGTCCGACATCACCCAAAAGTTACAAGCTTTGGGGCCACACGCCAACAACCTGGGGCTGTGGTCGGTAGAGCGGCCAGCCGGCGATGAAGGCTTTGCTGCTGGGGTGCTGTGGCGTCACCAAGCCACGACTGCCGAGCAAGCCGCACACGATTTATTCAGCGTTCTTCGCGATCTGGACGCCCGGGGCGTGACGCAAATTTGGGTGCAACTGCCGCCCGACACGCCCGAGTGGGAAGGCGTGCGGGACAGGTTGCAGCGGGCTGCTGCTTGAGGCTTTTGTCCCGTTCAAAAAACAAGGCCCGCATTGCGCGGGCCTTGATGGTGGGGACTTGGGTGTTTACTTCACCAAATCAAAAAAACCTTTGGCTTGAGCGTGGCAAAACGGTGGTTCATAAGTGCCGTGGTAATTGCCGTAATAAGTCGCGGCATTGGCTAAAGTGACAGGCCCATAAGTGGCCGCAATATAGGGATCCACATCCACGGAAATCACGTTTTTCAAGCCTTTGTCATCAAAAGCTTTTTTCATGACGGCTTGGTGCACAGTAGGTGGCACTGTGGGATCGCCACTTCCGCCACACAGCATGAGTTGCGATTTTGGGGTCCAGTCCAGCAAGTCGTTCTTTTTGGCGGCAAGAAATGTGGCGTTGTTGGCGTTGGTCAAAATGTCGCTGCTGAAAGCCGGTTGGAACAAGGCATCGCGGGCTTGGTTGGGTGTTTCGCCGTTGATGCCCGGCAACTTGCCGCTGGTAATCAGTGTGGTGTAGTTCAAAGTGGGGCTGGGCAGCAAAGACTCAATGCCGTCTGCGTAAGGCGCTTTAAAGGCGGTTTTGACATCACTGTACAAGTTGCCATAAATCTTCTGCCAAGCGGTGACCAGGTAGGGCACAAAGAACTGGTAGCCCGCAATGGCCTCTGTTAGTTTCATCGAGCCCGACAGGTTGTACGGTCCTGCCAAGTGCGCGCCAGCCACCACGTTGATTTCGGAAGACAAGCTCCTTTCAATCGCACGGTGAGCGGCCATGGATGCGTGGCCGCCTTGAGAGTAGCCGGTCAACATGACCTTGCCATTGAGGCTGGCCCCCTGAGTTGACACAGCGTTGCGTGCTGCGCGAATCGAGTCGATGACCGACGAGGCCTCAGAGTCTGCGTGCAGATAGGGGTGGTAGCTGTGATTGGATTTGGCGAACCCCAGGTAGTCGGTGGCTACCACGGCGTAACCCTGGCTGGCGTACATGGCCGCCAGCATGAAGGTTTCGCCGTCAGCAGGGTTGGCCAATGTGCGGGGTTTTTGGACATCGGTGCCTTTGGCATAAGCCACCAAAGGCGCAGCGGCAGTGCAATCAGATCCCGATGGCAGCAACAAAACGCCTGACGCGTTGGAATTCTCACCCCTAACGCCGGGAGTCGCGTAGTTGAGGGAAACGACCTTGACGTCGCATTTGGCTTTGCCACTCAAGCCTGCAAATGGGCTGCCGTCGAACTGTGCTTTGGTCAGGGTGGCCAGCAAGACTGGGTTATCGATCAAGGCACCGTGGGGCGTGTCATTGCCGCCGCAAGCAGCCAAGAGGGCTGCGCCGAGCATCGGGATGCCGTACTTCAATGTTTTCATGGTGTGTCTCCATTGGATTAAAAAAGAACAATCGTTCTTTTTTCACTTTAGTCCAGTGAAACGATTCAAACCATGGGGGTATTCACCGATTTGTCACTGATTTCTGCTGTGCAAAAAACTCAGCGGTAGCGCAACTTCATTATCAAAATCATCAGCGCCAGGCTGGTAGTGATGACGTTGGCGATGATGATGGGCCAAGCCACCATCAAGATGCCGTAGACCAGCCACAGCGCCACACCTGAGGTGAACAGGCTGTACATGCCAAGTGAGATGCCGCTCACGTCGCGGGTGCGAAAGGTGTGCCAAGCTTGCGGGATGAAGCTGGCGGTGGTCAGGAAGGCGGCCACAGAGCCGACCCAGTCGATAAGGTCCATGTTGGGACTCCTTGTATGCGTGTTGGAGAGGGGTGCTAGAGGGGGTCAGCGTGCTTTGCTGCGTTGCACTGTTTGGGGTTTGCGAGGCTTGGCAAGGTCCGAATCCATGTCGCGCACGGTCCATTCCAGCAGCTGGTCCAGCGCGGCCCGACCCTGCTGGGCGTTGGGGTGGTGCAGCACCGCCACCAAGGTGTAGCGCTGGCCGCTTTGGCCCTGCACATAACCGGCCACCGAGGCCACATCGCGCAGCGAGCCGGTTTTGAGCCAGGCGTTGCCGATCACAGGCGACAGAGGGCTGCGCTCTTTGAGGCGGGCAGCGGTGCCGTCCACCCCGGCAATGGCCAGCGAGTCGACAAAGTGCCTGGCGTGCGGGCTGGCATTTGCGGCCTGCAGCAATGCGGTCAGGGCCTGTGCCGTGCTGCGCTCTGTGCGCGACAGGCCTGAGCCGTTGTCCAGCACCGGCTCGTCGTGTCCGGCAAAGCCCTGTCGCCACCACTGCGACAGCCGCAGACGAGAGGCTTCAAAGCGCCCGGGTGCGCCCAGCTCGCTCGACAGCGTCAGGTACAGCTGCTGTGCCATCACGTTGTTCGAGAATTTGTTGATGTCCTGGATGATCTCGGACAATTGCAAAGAGGGCGCTTCCAGCAGCAGCTTGGCCGATGCCGGGCGTGTGCCGTAGCGCACCTGCCCCGTAAGCTGTCCGCCCGCATCTTGCCACATGGCCAGCATGACGCGGGGTGCATAGGCCTCGGGTTCGGGGTAGGCCACGGGCCATTCGCGCTCGCCACAGCTGGCCGGGTAGCGACCCGCAAAGCGCACTTGTTGGGGTTGGTTGAAGTCGGCCTGCAGCTGGCGACGCCAGTCGCTGCAAGGGGCCTGGCTGAGCGGCAGTTGCGTGGGGGCAGAAAAGCCGGCCAGCGGCGGCTCAAAGCGCACCTGCACCTGGCCGCTGGCGGCATCGGGCGTGAATTTGTAGACCACCGCCTTGAAGTTGAGCAGCAGCCCGTCCGGCCCCACGTTGTAGGGCCTGAGGGGTTCGTCGTCAAAGGGTTCGCTGCGTTCGCGCACATCGAACACGCTGCGGTCGAGCACGATGTCGCCACGCACCTCGCGCACGCCCGCCACCCGAACCTGCGCCAGCAGCTCTTGAAGCCGCTCGACCACCAGCTTGGGGTCCCCGCTGCCGCGCACGATCAGGTTGCCCTGCAGCACGCCATCGCGCAAGGGGCCGTCGGCGTATACCCTGTTGCGCCAGACGTGGTCGGGCCCCAGCAGGCTCAAGCCGGCGTAGGTGGTGAACAGTTTCATGACCGAGGCGGGGTTGACGCTGGCTTGTGCGTGGTGCGACAAGTGCCGTGGCTGGCCGCTGCTGGACGCTGAGCCACCGGACAAGGGAGCGATGAGCACGCTCAGGGCCGAAGGGGGAATTTGGGCTTGCTGCAGGGTTTGCAGGACAGGCCGGGGCAGTGTGGATTGAGCAGTACTTTGTGCATGGGCAGGCCAGAGCAAGGCGGTACTCAGCGCCAAGGCAGTACAGGCAGCAAAGGCAGCGTGGGCCAGGGTGAATAAAAATGGGCGCTGGGCGCGGTAGCGGGTCATCGGGCGAGTCTAACGGGGACCAGGAGGTACACGCAGACCTGCGGGGTCGTCAAAAGGCGGCACAGCTCGCGCCTGTGCAGCGGCCCCGTATGATTCGGACCATGCGATTTTCTTCAAAAACCGTGGGGCTGGCTTCGGCGGTCGTCACGGTGCTCATCTGGACGGGTTTCATTGTCATTGCGCGGGCCTCGGCGTCTCGGGGCTTGCTGCCTTTGGACATTGTGCTGGCCCGTATTCTGGGGGCAAGCGCCGTCTTGTTGCCCTGGGCTTGGTGGCTGATGCGTCCGGCACGCCAGGCCGGTGAAAAAGTCGGATCTTTGTGGGGGCTGTCGCCCCTGCCTTTGCGCCAGACGGTGCAAACCGGCCTGCTGGGCGGCTTTTTGTACGCCATACTGGCCTACACCGGTTTTGTGTATGCACCTGCCACGCACGCCGCGGTGCTGATGCCCGGCAGCTTGCCCTTGTGGACCACCTTGCTGGCCTGGCTTTTTCTGCGCGAAAAAGTGGCCACCGCCCGTGCCGTGGGGCTGGGCTTCATCGTGCTGGGCGATGTGTTGGTGGGCGGTGCGAGTTTGCTCATGGCCTTTGATGGCGGCGAGGTCTGGAAGGGCGACTTGTTGTTCATGGCGGCAGCCCTGTGCTGGTCCAGCTACAGCGTGTTGGTGCGCAGCCATGGTTTTGACGCGGTGCGCGCCACCATGGCCATCACTGCATTTGCCTTTGTCTGCTTTGTACCCTTGTTCGCGGTGTTGGTGGGCTTGTCCATCCTGCCCACGCAGCTGCACCAAGCCCCTTGGTCTGAAATCTTGTTCCAAGCCGTGTTCCAGGGTGTGGGCTCTGTCGTCATTTCGGGCATCACCTTCACGCAGATGGTGCGCCACTACGGCCCGGTGCGCTCGACCATGATCACGGCGCTGGTGCCGGGTTTGTCGGCGCTGGGGGCGGTGTGGTTTCTGAGCGAGCCCATGCACTGGAATTTGCTGGCTGGGCTGGCGCTGGTGACAAGTGGCATTTTGTTTGGTGTGCGACAGGCCAAAAAACCTGTTGTTGCGCCCACTTCGCCTCCAACTGGAGGCCAGCCATGAGCACCAGCGCCGAGAGCCGCTGGCTGGCCTTTGACACCAGCACCGATGTGTTGTCTCTGGCCGTGGCCCGTGGCGAACAGGTCTGGGGCCAAACCCTGCCCGGCGGTGCGCAGGCTTCGAGCGGTTTGATTCCGGCGGTGCTGGCTCTGCTGGCCGAGGCCGACATGCCGCTGTCCTCGCTGGATGCCATCGTCTTCGGTCGGGGGCCGGGGTCGTTTACCGGTTTGCGCACAGCTTGCGCCGTGGCGCAAGGCCTGGCTTTTGGGGTCGATTTGCCCGTGTTGCCTGTCGACACTTTGCTGGCTGTGGCTGAAGAGGCCCGCTGGGCGCAAGTGCACGCAGGGGCTGTTGCGCCCGACACCGTGCTGACCGTGCTGGCGCTGCTCGACGCCCGCATGGACGAGGTGTACAGCGCCGCTTACCACTGGGAGCCCGTCCCGGGGGCAAGTCTTGGGCGTTGGCAAGAGGCCTCGCCCTTGCAAGTGGGTGCCCCCGAAAAATTGCAGATGCCCGATGACCGCACGGTGCTGCAGGCAGGCAACGCCTTTGCCGCGTATGGCGACCGACTGCCCCGTGTGGCAGCGGGTGGCTTGCGCTGCGAAGCCCTGCCCACCGCCGCCGCTTTGCTGCGTCTGGCCCCTGCCTTGTGGGCGCAGGGCCTGGCCGTGCCGGCCGAGCAAGCCATACCGCTGTACATCCGCGACAAAGTGGCCAACACCACCGCCGAGCGTGAGGCCATGAAGGCGCAAGCCGTGGAGGCCAAGACTGCTTTGACCAAGGCCGCAGCGCAGCCCTTAGTCTGACCATGAATCTGCCCATGAAGCCCGCGTCAACGCAGTACATCACCCAGCCCTTGGAGGACACGCGCAACCGCGTCACGCTGGCCCCCATGACGCAGGGCGATCTGGATGCGGTGATCGCCATCGAGCAAACCGCCTACAGCCACCCCTGGACGCGGGGCAATTTTCGTGACTCGCTCAACCCCTTGTTCGAGGCCCAATGCCTGTGGCTGGACGGTGAATTGCTGGGCTACTTTTTGGCCATGCACGGTGTGGAAGAGATGCACTTGCTGAACATCACGGTCGCCCCGGCGCAACAAGGCCAAGGATGGGGCCACATGATGCTGGACGCTTTGTCGCTCATGTCGCGCCACGCAGGCGCGCAATGGTTGTGGCTGGAGGTGCGCCAAAGCAACCTGCGTGCGCTGCAGGTGTATGCGCGCTACGGCTTCAAGCAGGTCAGCATCCGCAAGGATTACTATCCCGCAGGCCGCCTGCAGCGAGAGCATGCGGTGGTGATGAGTTTGAAACTGTGAGCCCCAACATGAGCGACCCCACCCGATTTGACCTGGACGACCGCCAACGCGCCATGCTGGCCGAGA
>Ga0247832_1001720_pt1 | contig 36827 bp, 54 predicted proteins | sample LaCruzMarch2015__10_FD_192407 | JGI IMG/M metagenome (GOLD analysis project Ga0247832, IMG submission 192407) | Freshwater microbial communities from meromictic Lake La Cruz, Castile-La Mancha, Spain - LaCruzMarch2015_4m | ecosystem: Environmental > Aquatic > Freshwater > Lake | place: Spain... | reverse complement strand
GCTCCAGGTACAGAATTCTCCCCAACATCACCTTGGAATCAATCGGCACCAGAATATAGCGAACCAATTAGACCTAAAAAAATAATACTTAAGGTAATTGCTTCAAATCAAGAAATTGCAATATTAAAAAGTGAATCAGGTAAATACTACGTGTGTTATTTTGATAACTTAGGTAAAGACGAATTAAAGGATTATGCTGAGGTTGAAATAGGCGCTGATGATTTTGACATAGATGGTGATGTAATAGAAAGGTATATCAATTTTAATTTACCAAAGCTATCTAAGGGTGTTGGTGTTAATGATTGGGAAAATGGTGTGGATATCGTTAAGATTGACGACCAATTAAAGAATGAACTTTTAAACCTATACGATAAAGATAGGAAGATAACAAGTATTCTTGGTAGTATTAATGAGATGACTAGTGCTGCATCATCTGGAGCCTTTGTAGGGCCATTATCAGGCCCTATGATAAAGAAGGATATGCCAATAGATGATATGAATACACCAGTAGTCAAAGAGATGACATCAGCTGGTAGTGCTGGTAGCTATCAATATGATGCAAATGCATTACCAAATATTAATCGTGATGGTTCATTTAAAAAAGCTAAGGCACCAAAAGCCTTTAAGAAAACACAATACGCTGGTGGTGGATTTGTTGAGACAGATGACTGTACAAAGTTAAATAATAATAAAACAGCACAGAATGGTGGTTGTAGTACTGGTGCTGTAGATAATGTAGTTAAGATTAAAAAAAGTAACGGTAATATAAACGCACCCTCATTAGGTTAATTTTAAAATTAACTTTGATAAAAAGCATGATATTTATAATTAAACCAAAATAAATGGATAAAAATATAATAAAAAAATACTTAAATGAGTCTTTCTTATCTGAAGCTACAACACCTGGTATAACTGTTACTGACAAAAACAAAAAAGAAAGTGGTAAGATAAATAAAGCTGGTGTTAAGGATATTGAAAAGAAGGTTGGTGATTTTGAAAATGCGGTTAAGACTGACCCAAATTCTAAAGAAATGGCACCAAACAAGTATGTTTATACTGATGATTTCGAAGAAACCTACCATAGTGAAATGGAAATCATGAATGGTCAAGAAATGATTCAATATACCAATAAACCAGATGATGCTTTTACCGAAAAAGCCTTAGAAGCAATTGAAGGTAGTAGCCGAATGGGTAATAATTCAGAATGGGCTAATGTGGTTCCAAAACAACAAGGCTTTACTGGCCCTGACTTTGGTAAAAACTTGGTTAAACGAATCAAAGCTTCAGCTAAAAAAAGAAGTGAACAAACCCCGACTCTTAATCTTAGAGGTCGTGATATACAAGCCGATTTAAAAGATACTGGACATAAGCCTTATGCTATTGAAGAAAATACAATTAAAAATTTAGGTGGTGGTTATACACACTTTGCAGTATTTAAAGCTGACAATAAAATAGCTGACGGTTGGGATTATACTGGCGAAGATAGTGATAGTATTAAACAATCCGTAAAAACGGACATCAGTGATAATTTTCCAGATAATAAATTATCTGACTTTAAGATAGTGGGTAAAAGCTATTTAATGAAAAATGGTATTGACCCATCTGACGCTAATAATTGGTATTCGTACAATCAACAATCACCAATAGATGAAATGGCAGCAGCTAAACCACCAATTTCCGAAAAAAATATGAATGCTATTAAAAATATGATAGAAAAATATGGTGAGCACGAAACAGCAGTTAAAATAATAGATGCTTTAAGTAGTAGTGGTTTGGTTTCACATATGCCTGATAGTATGGATTATGGTGACGCTGTTAGAAAAGTAGAAGCATTATTAATTAAAAAAGACTTTAATAAGGCGTATCACACCGCAAAATCAGTAGCAACAAAATTAGAAAAAGCAGCAATGCGTGATTTGTATGAAAACGATAACAATAAAAATACAAAAATAAAAGAAAAAATGATAAGATTAAAGTTTAAAGAGAAGTTTAATGGATTAGGAAATGCATTAAAACTTATACCTGAAGGTTATAGAGTCGATAAAAAAACATTCGATATGACTGATGGTAACGAATCATACCGCATCCGTTGGGAAGGTACATTATCTGAAGGTAAAGCCGTTGTTTTAACAGCTGCTGATAGCAAATTGGTTAATGAGGATATCAATAGAATGAAAGCATTGTATGGTTACAAATCACAGGATACTCTTGGATTGGTTAAGGGTAACGCTAGAATCAATGAAAATGCAGTTTTTGGTGATATTTGGAACAAATCAAAGGTATTGCTTGGTGAATCAGAAGATATCGATTCTACTAGTGCTACCGAAGGTGATTTAGATAAAGCCGTTTCAAGTGCTAAAGATGCTAAGAAACACATCGAAGGTTCGACATCTACTGATAAGGGTACACAAGCACCTAAGCCAAAGGTTGGTCAATGGGAAGAAACTGGAACAACACAAGCACCAGAGGCTAAGAAACATGTTCATTTGAAAGAATCTGAGGATACTGATGACGATGATATGATTGACGAAATGGAAGAAATGGATGTTGATACAATGATGGAAGCTTTGGGTCTTGACGATGAAGAAGGTGATGAAGAAGGTGATGAAGGTGACGAGCCAGAAACTGATGATGCTAATTGGGCCAAGAGTGATGATGATAGTTCATCTTTTGATGATAAAGAGCCATCAAAAAAAGACATCAAAAATCTATCAATTGATTTAGATTCTGACGATGAAGATGAAGATGAAGTTGTAGTACCAATCAAGCCAGCTAAGTCTAGTGGTGGTTCTTTACAATTGCGTAAAGGTACTGAGTCTGGTGTGTATGCTATTATTATTGACGGTGATGTTAAAAATCCAGTAATAGTACCAAGTGAATTTGATGATATAGCTTCTGATAGGTCAATACCTTCAGTTAAAAGAGCTGAAATGATATTAGCAAAATTGGAATCTTCTGAAGATGACGAATTTGGTATGTAATATGTAAATTAATTTATATTTTTATAACAAAACCCCCAAATATTTGGGGGTTTTGCTTTTCTATAGGTATTTATATTTAAATCAATTCTTAAGATGCAATTTATTAAAAATATCTTATTTGAGTTTAAATTATTAATATACGCACTGGTCAATTATAGGTCTTTTAGTAATAGCAATTTACACCTATTAGAGTCATTTATTAACCAAGCGGTTATTATAACTAAAGCAGATTCAAATGGTAAAATAACATATGTTAATAAGCAATTTGAGGATATATCTGGCTGGAAATTAAACGAAGTATTGGGTAAGGACCATAATATTTTAAATTCTGGTCAACAACCAAAAGAGATGTTTAGTGAGATGTATAAAAAGGTACTTGAGGATAAAAAGATTTGGAACGGTATATTAATAAATAAAGGTAAAGATGGAAACATATTTCATATTGATATACATATAAAAGGTGAGTTTGATATTAACGGTAAACTATTAGGTTATATTACAATAAGTCAGGATGTAACGAATATTATTAAAGCATTAGCTGAAGTTGAAAAGAAAAAAACATATCTTGAACATGCGGCCAAGATAATAAGACATGATATGCATTCAGGTATAAATATTTATATACCTAGGGGTGTAAGTTCACTTGAACGTATCCTTAAAAAAACGGAAATGAAAAAGTTAAAGATTGAGACTCCGTTTAAATTAATTAATGAGGGTTTAAAACATACACAAAAAGTTTATAAGGGGGTATATGAATTTACCAATCTAGTTAAGAAAGATGCTTTGATGACAAAAACTGAGTGTAACATAAAAGAAATATTAACTGGCTTCTTATCAACAACAGCGTATTCATCACAAGTAATTCTGGATGATAGCTTACCAACGATAATGGTTAATGAAGCTTTGTTTTGCACTTCAATAGATAATTTAATAAGGAATGGTTTAAGATATAACGATAGCAATACAAGATTTGTTAAGGTTTATTCTGATGACCCTAACAGGATAATAATACAAGATAATGGACGTGGGATGTCACAAGATGAATTCCTTCAATATTCTAAGCCATATATGCGTAAAGAAGGCCAATTAGAAACTGGTACTGGTTTAGGATTAAATATAAGTGTGGTAATACTAGAAGAGCACGGATTTAAAATGATGTCAGAAAAATTGGGTATCGGAACGAAAATAATAATTACACTAAATAATGAAAAATGATTGAATCAATAATGTTGGTGGACGATGAAGACTTATTCCACTTAGTTTTCGAAGATTCTTGCAGTCTATTAGATATAACGTTATCGTTAATAAGCCTAAAGAGTGCTGATGAGGCTGGTGAACTGTTTAAAAATTGGCAAGCAACCCCAGAAGAAAAACCAGAATGCGTATTTGTCGATTTAAATATGGTCGGCTCATCCTTTGATGGTATTGAATTGGTAAGACGTATTAATTACGAGTATGGTAACCATGTGGTTATTGGTATCATATCTTCATCAAATGAAATTGAAGAGCAAAGTAAAGCATTGCAAGCTGGTGCACAGTTTTGGATAGTTAAATCAGACGAGATTGAACCTAGGTTAGAAGAATTTAAGAAAGACTACCCAAGCTATAAAAATAGAACAGCTCCATTTAAGATATATAAGTAATGATACAATTTGATGATATAACAAAGAAGAATTTAATTGAACTACTCAAAAAGAAAAATATTGGGTTAGAGGGAAATATTATTCGGTTAATATTATCAGATTCTGATGATGAATTTAAGAAGTATCTTGATGAGTGTTATGCGCTCGATATTGAACGTAGGCGTAAGCGTCTTGAAATCACCAAACAAATACAACAACAAAATATTGAGTTATCGTCACTAAATGCTGAGAATCAGAACATGATGTCAGAGCTACAAAATACGTTAAAAAATATTGAGGAATCAAAAAACCAAATTGAGTTAAAAAATCAAGAATTACAGATTTGGAAAAGCCAAAATGAGACCATGAGCTACGAATTGGTGGAAGAGATGAAAAAATCAGAATTAGCACGGATAAACGCTGAAAATGCTTTTAAAATTGTTGAAAATGATTTGGATGTATTACAAAAAAGAACACAAAATGAATTAATCAACACCATAGTGCGAAGCGCATTATATTTAATAATTGGTGTAGGTATAACAACAACCGTACTATACTTAGTTGCGATATATATGGATACTGAAACGGAAAATATTGGCTCAACGTGGAGCAATATGTTTGGTATCTTATTAACAAATGCGTTTAGTATTGTTGGTACAATAATGGGTGTTAAATACGCCTCAGATAAAAATAAATAAACAAAATGAGTCTAATTAAACTTCAAGAAAAGATTGGTGTTAAGGCAGATGGTTCTTTTGGACCAAAAACACTTAAAGCAGCTGCTGCTTATTATAAAATGTCACCTGAGATGGCCGCCCATTTTTTTGGACAAACATCACATGAGACAGGTGAGTTTACTTTATTTAGTGAGAACTTAAATTATTCAGTTGCTGGACTAAAAAAAGTATTCGGTAAATATTTTCCTGGTAATTTAGCCGAACAATACGCTAAAAAACCTGAGATGATTGGTTCAAGGGTTTATGCCAATAGAATGGGTAATGGTGACGAAGCTTCTAAAGATGGATATACATTTCGTGGTCGTGGGGCCTTGCAAACTACAGGTAAAAACAATTATAAACAATTATCTGACCATTTAAATAAACCAGAGATTATGGTTGACCCAGAGTTGGTTGCGTTAGATTATTCATTCGAATCGGCTATATTCTATTTTGACAAAAATAAATTATGGGATATTGCAAGCAAAGGTGTTAATTCAGATACAATCCTACTTATTACCAAGAAAATTAATGGTGGAACAAATGGCTTAGATGATAGAATACTAAAGACCAATAAATACTACGGTTGGTTAAAGGCTTAATCTTTATTTTTAAGTAGTGTTATTTATATTTATGTTAGTATGAATAATGATAGCAAACGGAATATACTGGCGTACATAAATAATCCTATGAGTATAGAGAACATTAAGTTCCTATATAGCGCCAATAATATACAATATGATAGGTGTGAATTATATGGTGATTTTACTAAGTCATTGTTATGGTTAATATTTGATACTTATTTAGGTGACGATGTTACCAACATACACGACCAAGTAAAACATTTTAGTTGGTGTTGGTATAGAAATATACGAAATTTTAAGACTGAGGGTGTATTGATTGAAAGCAAAAAACTATACGACTATTTTTTTGAATACACGCTAGAATCATTTTATAGTGTCGAAAAACAATCACCTAATTATATTGATAAAACAAGCCTCAGAATATGGGATGAAATTTTCGATTATGGTAAATCAAAAACCAATGCCGAAATAGATACGTTAATTGATATTTATCGAATTTTTGAGGAATCGCTACAAAATGGCAAAAAAAATTGATTTACTCTTTATTTCTATAAAATTAATATTAACTTTACCCAATGAACGCTGAAAAACTATTTACCATTATTGTAACCGAACTATCTACTGACTTATTAAAACAAGAAGTTGAGTTGGAGAGGGTTATTAATTCGGTTGTTGATACAGACACAAAAATATCTGACATAAAGACATGTTTAGAGAAAATATCAATTATTGAAATGAGCTTACACAAATTCAATAATATGATTAACATAAATAATAATAACAATATTCCAAAACAAAACAAAGATGGAGAAATTTAATGAACTAAAAGCCTTGGTTGCTGGGTTAGAAGATGATGCAACAAAATTTTTTGAAAAAGAAAATAAAGCCGCTGGTGTTAGACTTAGAAAAGGTTTACAAGATGTTAAATCATTAGCACAAGCATTACGTTTAGAAGTTTCGGATAAGAAAAAAACCGATAAGTAATTATGATAGAATTATTAATATATAAAGCATTATTGTGTTTATTTGTCTTATCATGCTTGGTAACGATTAGACACGCTTATTACTTCGCACAAGCACTCATGGTATCAACCGATGAGGTTATTGTTAAGTATAAGTTGTCGCCAATAGCTTTATTTTATTTAGGATTATCAATATCATATATAATAATGACGTTACTAACTGGTTTTGGGTTTTAATTATGGCAAATATACAAAAGACATTAGATTCATTACAACCCTATGTTATTGGTATTAGGTATCAAGATGGTGTTCCACTGGTAGATGCCCTGTTTAAAGAAGGTTGGGTTATACCAGATGATTCTAGTATTAAGAAACTTAAGGGTAATGAAGAGGTTAATTATTTCATGATTTATTCGGACCAACCAAGCATTGGTGTCGATGAATTACTAGGGTATGTTGAAATGGTTATTAAGTTAAATCAAGAAAGAGAGAAAAAACACGAATTATTACGTGTCCGTGTTAATGAATTGAAAGAAATATTTAAAAAGAATTCTTTAAAAACATTAACTAGACTTAAGTTTACCATTTCGGAAGAAGAATTATTACCTGAGTTAGATGAGTTTGATTTAGACTCATTAGATTCAACACCTGAAATAATGGCTAAACCAACATCTCAAGAATTACCTTATGTTGAAGAAATTAATACTCAGACACCACAAACATATCTAGATGCTGAAGGTAATCCAATTGAATTGACCGATGAGGAAAAGGAAATATTAGAGGAAGAAGCTAGAGGTGAACGAAATCGACAGTTATTAACCCAAAAACACAATAAGGTCATAAAAAATAATACCCTTAAGAATATTGAACTACCACCAAAAACGAAAACCAAAACTGTAACAAGTAAGGGTACATGTGACTGTGGGCCAGATGAGGCTTGTGCTATCTGTATAGACAATAAATAAACCCCAGATGGGGTTTTTTTATTTAAAGGCTCTTTCGAACGATTCTTGTAATGTGTGTGTTAACCAAACACCAGCTGAGCTTAATAGACCATTTAATAGTGTAACGACATAGATATCGGTTAAACCTAATGAACCAATAGGTGTATGTGACCCATAGCCGTAATAAAACATAGCTAACGACAATCCAATACCAGCCCACGTGCCTAGGCACATAAAGCAACTAAAAAGTTTATGTATACTATAATCACCAGTACCTAACCTAGCTAATAGGTTACGCCAACCCTGAAAGATTGAACCAAAAATCATAATATTGCAAAAGCCATAACATACCAAGATAAAAATAAGTGTTTCCATAGTTTTTTATAAGTATACTACTATCAAATTAAAATGTAAACACCTTATTACTTGACTTAAGGTTATCTATGATTATATTAGACCAAACAATTGTATGGATAAACTAGAGGAAGAGTTACACTATGAGAAGTTAATGTTAAAGCGTGAAACCAAAAATACTGACGTATTTAAGGCCCAATTTATTCGTGAAATCAAAAATGGCCTAGGTGAAGAAATAAAAAAGAACCCAAATGGTTTTAAGATATTAAAAGAAACTTGGTATCAAAGATTATTCACCAAGATAAAAAAAATACTTACAAAATTTTAATATGACCTATCAGGAATTAATAGAAACAGTTTCGTTAATAATCGAGAATGAAAAGATACATAAACGAGGACTATCATTATTATTTGATTTACCAGAAGCTGAGCTTGATTTAATAAACGAAGAACTGTATCGTAAGGCTAATCCTTATGGTACCAGTTTTGAAAGAGCTGATGAATTTGAAGTAATGTTGGGTGGTATTCTCGTTAAGTTCAAGAAATCTCTATAATCTTTAAAAATAATCACAAAAAAACTTGACAGGTAATAAATTTATTAGTACCTTTGTGGAACATTAATTATCAAAAACTAATTTTATGACTACTTTACTTAGAGCAATGCAAACAAGAGATTCTTATACAACGAATGGTATGGTTACCAATTCGTCATCACTAAATTCTTGCGTAGACCTTTTCTTCCAATTTGGTGCTATGAGGGGTAAAGAGAAAAGTCGTTTAATTAGCGTCTTTACTAAGGCATATGCCGAAGACCCTCTAACAGCTATGAAGCTTTTATTTTGGGTTCGTGACATCCGTGGTGGTGCTGGTGAACGCCAAATCTTTAAGGATATTATCCAATATCTTGCCGATAACAGAACTGATTCTTTGGCTAAGAACTTGCACCTAATAAGTGAGTTTGGAAGGTGGGATGACCTACTTTCATTGTTCGGTACTAGGCTTGAAAGTGCTGCCCTAGCGTTAATTGCTAGTGGCTTGGCTGATAAGAATGGACTTTGCGCCAAGTGGATGCCACGCCCAAACACTAAGAATAAAGAAGCCAAGGCCCAAGCGGTTAAGCTTTTAAAATACTTAAATCTAACACCAAAGGCTTATCGTAAGCTTTTGGTTGAAAACTCAAATACTGTTGAACAATTAATGTGTTCAAGGTCTTGGGATAGTATTGACTACGCTAAATTACCATCAAAAGCAATGAGCGATTTGATGAAAACATTTAGTCGTCATGATAGTATTCGTTTCGGTAGTTACTTGACTTCACTTGAAAAAGGTGAGACTAAGATTAACGCTGGTGCTGTGTATCCGTATGATATCGTCAAGAACTTGAAGTATGGTGATACACGTGGTGCTAACGCACAATGGACCGCATTACCTAACTATATGGAAGGTAATAAAGAAAGGTTATTACCAATGGTTGACGTTTCTAGTTCAATGTCTTGTTCCGCTGGTAACAGTCAAACGGTTTCATGTATAGATGTTGCGTTGTCATTGGGCATATATATATCTGAACGTAACGTAGGCCCATTTAAAGATGCGTTTATCACGTTTACGTCTAACCCAACCTTACAATACCTTAAAGGTAGCCTGTCTGAAAGAATTAGACAACTAAGTGGTCCTGTTGGTTTCGACACCAATATTCAAGCAGCGTTTGAAATGCTTTTGAATAAGGCCGTTGAATCTAAGGTTGCACCAGAAGAAATGCCAACAATGATTGTTGTTCTATCCGATATGGAGTTCAACTCAGGAAGTGTTTGTGGTTGGACAGCCCAAGATATGGTTGAGGCCTTATACGCTAAGGCTGGATATGAAATGCCAAAATTAGTTTATTGGAACCTTCATTCTAGGAATGATAGCAATAAGCCAGTACATTTTGATACATATGGGACTGCATTGATTAGTGGTTTCTCAGTTAATATATTAAACAACTTGTTGGCTGGTAAAGAAATGACACCATACGGTATGATGATGTCGGTAATCGACTCAGATAGGTACGCAGAGATTACAGTATAATTAAAAGGAAGAGGTCAACCTCTTCCTTTTAAATTTTTATACACCCATTTAAAACCATAAGCAGTTTCTCTACTACCTTTTGCACATCTGTTGATACTTTTAGCTAACATACCATGATTTTCACGTTCTATATCCACAGCTGACCCCCATTCTTTAATAAAATCACCATCTAAAGTATATTGTAGTACTGGTTGTTTCATTTTTTTTAAACTTTCAATATTATGTTTTTTACCATACATTGAATTTTTATTACCACTATTTTCTTCACTATATTTTTTCTTTTGTTCTTCAGAATGGACATGAACACCTAGTTTAGCCTTAGATACTTTATCTTTATGTTCTTGGCTTTTAGGAACCCCTTTGAGTTTTTCAGATAATTTTTGTCTAGATAATGGGTTTGACATGGGGTTATAATCACCACCTTCAGTAATATTTTTAAGAGTAAAACCCCATGTTTTAAATTGTGCTATCCAATATATTTCTAACCACTCCCACGGACCATATATTTCGTCTATAATATCCATTTTAGGCTCTAAATTATTTTTTAATAATGATTTAATCCAATTACACGATAAATTATTGCGTCTATTAGTCTTAGCATCTTTAATATGACATCTTAATCTATCTTTAGGGTTAGTTGTTTTACCAATATATTTTACTACGTCAGTAATAGGGTCTGATAGAGTATATATGTATGTTAATTTTTCCATTTGTTGATATATTTTAATAAAATTGACTCTATTAATTTTGATTTATTTCCTGAAAGATTATCTAGTTTATTATTTAATTCCCTAGATAATGTGATACTAAGTTTTATTTTAGTTTCTTCTGTTGGTAATTTATTTTTACTCATAATTCTTCTTTAATATAATTATCATAATATTTTAGAAAAGTAGTATAAAAGTAGTATATTTAAAAAAAATAATAAATAATATGTTGATTTCAGGATTTTCTCCGTCAATCCTTACCAGCCTATTAGCTGGAAAAGAAATGTCACCATATAGTATGATGATGACAGTCGTTGATAGCGAAAGGTATCAAGCTGTTAGAGTATAATTTTAGTTGTTTTTAAAAATGATGAAGGGGCAAATCGCCCCTTTATTATTTTTAGACTTGACTATTATAAAATTTTACTGTAAATTTAAGTATGGGAAAAATAATAATAAAAGAAATTGATGTATTTAAGAGTAAATTATTTAAAAATAAAACAATCTCTGAATACTTAATAAGTGTAATATTAAATGATATTTGTGTATCAGCCTATACTGAAATTGGTGAGGTGGCTAAAAAAGAACGTGTTAATGAATTATTGGTTAAATTTTTCATTAATGATAATAGACCCTCAATCAATATTGAGGATATAATAACAGAGATTAAAATACAAGATAAACAAATACAAAATGCAAAATAATTATCCTTTAATAATCGTTTTTTACCTGGACTCAGAGTTGATGCGTAATCCAGAAATAATTAAACCATTCGCTGATTCAATTAATCAAATGCTTTTAGTTAAGAATGCTAACGCTTTAGCGTTTTTCCTACCAACAACTGGCACTGAGCGAGTTGAGTGTATTAATCCAGTTCAAGTGGCTGAAACAGATATGGCCGAAATCAATAGACTGGTAGAGGATATCAAGAAAAGCTTCTCAATTGAGACTGAAGTGGTCGAAGAGCCAACCAGTGAACCAAAGCCATGTGAATGTGGTAATAACCCTAACGGGAACTGCCAATGCGATTAATTTAATATATGGAAGAACAAATAAAGTGGGATTATTTAGGTTGGAAGGATGATAGAATTCATAATAACCCATACACACAAGAATACTGGAACCAAACATTGTTGACTCGTATAAACCAAGCATCAAATCGAATATATAGTAAAATATTTAGAGGTGGTGATAATCAGTTAAGAGTTCATCCAAAGATGTTATTATTACTACAAGAACTTGCATATTTTAGTAAAGTTAAAGATAATACGTTTAAGTTGAATAGTATGGAAGTTGTAGTTGATGATACAGTACGTCTTGACGAAATATTAGTTTCACACCATGACCCAATGTTCGAAAAGTTAAAATCATCAAATATGGTGTTAACCATTGAAGAAGTAAAATTAGAAGAAGGTCCTAAAGTAACTAATGGTTTTGATAGTTTATATATTATACCATCAAGCTATACTGAAATGAAAATGCAATGTTTACTAGTTGGTAGTGATGAGTATAATGAGGCTTTAGCTAACCCAAATATAAGAGTTATAACTGAAGATATGTTAACTCAAGAAATAACAATATTAAATTATCCAAACTAGTTATGACAAACCAAGAAAAAGGTAGACTATACGACCAATATCTACGTGAAAGTGATGCACTACAATTAGCTAACTCTAGGCTTAGAAGCCAATACGTATTGAATATACCACCACAAATACAAAAAATAATTGATGAAAATAATGCCAAGATAGGTATCATTATCAAAAGACTGGAAAACCTATACATATAATGGCTACAGCATTAGAAAAAATGCCTTTATTTTACGAACCTAAAAGAAATAACCGTTGGTTAATTACTTTTCCAAGTGAGTATGGCATACAACAATGGTGGTTAGCGTCTGCTTCTAGACCTAGCTATCAAATCAAGAGATATAGTATCTTTGGTAAAACACTCTGGACCAAACGTGTCTATGATGATTTGGTGTTAGTATTTAACGACCCTATAGGTCCATCGGCATCAAGTGCAATCTATAAAATGATTGAGGTCAATAAACCCATGGATATAATATTAGAACTGCTTGACCCAACAGGTGTTGTTATAGAAAAATGGTCAATTAGTGATTGTAAAACTAACAAGGTCCATTTTGGATATCTTTCAATGAAAGATGATTCGATAGCCAAGATAACATTAGCATTATCAGTTGGTAAATCAGCCCATATATATTAAGGTCTTGTTGTACGTCTTCGTATCTTGGTATAAGGCCATTTTGTCTTTTCATGAATCAAATCATAGAGAATACCGATAGTGGCTTTGCTTGCGGTACCCATGAATAATAAGCTCTTAATCTTTTGCTTATTAACAATCTTAGCCAGCGTATGGTGTAATCGCTGAGCATCCAATAGGTTCTTACATATTACCATATCAAACTGGTCTTCATTATAAATGATTAATTTATTATGAACAACGATTACTTGTTTAACCATCTTAGTTGAATGAGCACCAATCATTAGTCGTTTAACGATTTCACTTATATTTGGTCTAACCTTCTTAGGGTTATACCCATATATCCAGAATGTCTCCTCAATATCAAATGGTTGTGAGTGTAGTATGGTCCAATCACCAATCGGTTTCTCGGTATATAACCTACCATAATCATCTCGTAGCATTCTGAAGGTATCACCTTCTTCTGTTGGCTTGGTGATGAATATTTCATACTTAACTGGTATAATGCCATTGGTATTGATGAATTTTTGCGGATATAATACCTTATTTTGAGATTTTATCCGATTAAAGTTAATAAATGCAGTTTCTCTAGTCTTACACCTATGTAGTGTTTTTTTATAAACACCATTACTTACTAAAATCACCCTGTACTCCATTTAAATTTGGTTTTCTAATAAAATATACTTACCTTTGTGGTAAAATAAACATTAATTATGGCTAAGAAAGATTATTATGAGGTATTAGGTATCAATAAAGATGCTTCAGCTGATGAAATAAAGAAAGCTTATAGAAAGCTGGCGCTAAAGTATCACCCTGATAAGAACCCAGATGATGCTAGTGCTGAGGGTATGTTTAAAGAAGCTTCCGAAGCATATGAAACCTTATCTAATTCAGAAAAGAAACAAGTCTATGACCAATTTGGTCATGATGGGGCAAGAAATATGGGTGGTTTTTATAGACAACCACAAAGAACTGGTGAAAACATACGTCTATTGGTTACCATAACATTAGAAGAAGCCTATATTGGTGTAACCAAACAAGAAAAATACCATAGGAAAATTAATTGTAATGTTTGCACTGGTCTTGGTGGTACTGGTAAGTCAACTTGTAATACTTGTCATGGTCGTGGTTCACTTCGTCAATCAATTCAAACGATTATTGGTATGTATGAAACTATTGTCGTTTGTCATGATTGTGAAGGAATAGGTTCAACATATAAGGATGCATGTGGTGGTTGTCATGGTTCTGGTGTTGTTGGTGTTGAAGAAACCGTTAATGTTGAAATACCAACAGGTATATTAGATGGTATGGCTTTCGTTATGTCTGGGTTAGGTAACTCAGTTAGGGGTGGAATAGCTGGTGATTTAATCATTGGTGTCAAAGAACAACAACATAAGACATTTACTAGGAATGGTAACGATTTGAGAATGAATGTTAAGTTGAAATATCCACAATTGGTCTTGGGTGATAAGGTAGATATAACAACCATCGATGGTGCTAAGATTAGAGTTAATATACCAGAGTATAGTAACGTTGGGACCAATTTTAAGGTAGTAGGTAAGGGTATGATACCATTGCGTAGCTCAAAGCGTGGTGACTTAATTATCACCATAGACCTTCAAGTTCCTAAAGAAATTAGCGATGAAGAACGGTCATTAATTGAGCGATTAAAAAATCTAGAATAAAATTCTAAAATACTTGTGGTCTATTGATTTAAATAGTATCTTTGTGGTATAAAATAATAGAAACCATAAAAAAAAAACAAAATGGCTAGAAGAACATTCGTAGAACCCTTTGAAGACACCTTACAAATCTTTAATCGTGTAATTGACACAACCTTACTAAGACAAAACGGTATAACGGTTATTATTCTTGCGGATAACACCGCTAAGAAACTATATCATCCAGTATTGGCAAATCCAATACATAAACATAGAACTGGTGATGATGTAATCATAACAATAAATGAAACAATCTTTGACCAATTAACACCTGAGCAAAAAGAAATTGTTGCACACCAAGCATTAGCGTATGTTAATTACGACCTAGAGAAAGAGAAATTAAGCATCGTTAAGCCAGATGTTATTGAACACTCTGGTGTTGTTCAGAGGTTTGGTATTGATGCCGTTAACGTATTAAGATTATCAGTTGAGGCTCTTTACCAACAAGAAGAATCAGATGCTGTTGAAGCCGAACATATAATTTAAGTTATGATAGGAGAAGAAATAGCTGAAATAAACCCAGAAGCCTTATTATGTGATGGGTTCGATGATGCAATCATCGGTATGGCAGAGCGAATCAACTTAGGCCCTGTTGTTGCGTATGATGTTGAGAAGATTATATCTATTATGGTTAATCGTGACGGCATGACTGACGAGGAAGCTTGGGAATTCTATTACTTTAATATCGTAGGTGGTTGGCATGGTGAATTTACGCCAATCTTTATAACAAAAATTGAAAACTAATATACGATGAAAGAACTATTAATTGAAATGTTGAGGACACAATTAGAAGCTCAACGAAGCAAGGCTTTATTAACATTACATTTATTATCACATCATTCAGTTGGAATTGGTGACCATTCAACTGGTGACTTTTACAAAAATGCTGATGAAGCATTAACTATGTTATCAGAAGCCGATGATAAATTGGGAACGTTAACAAGATATACCCTTAATAGGTATGACGTGAAGCAAAACATTAACATAGAGGAAAATAAATAATATGAATTTTAACTTTTACGAAGAATTTACAGAATATGCCATAAAACATATGGGTATTAGTAGTTTACAGATGCATTATTGGGAACAATTGCAAAATGAACTTTATAATAAACCCCAAGTTTTTAATTCTATAACTCCAATGGTCTTGGAAGAAAGAGAAGTTAGGGCAACTCTAATGTCTGTATTCGATAGGATGATGATGGACCGTATTATTTGGTTGGCTGGACCAGTAAATGATAGAATGAGTACCGTTGTCCAAGCACAATTAATGTTCTTGGATAATTTAGAAAATAAAGATGTTACAATGCATATTGATTCTCCAGGCGGTTCGGTAAAGTCTGGCCTATCAATCGTGGACGTAATGGATTACGTTGCTTCAGATATCGTTACAATCAATACTGGTATGGCTGCTAGTATGGGTAGTATCTTGTTAGGTGCTGGAACCAAGGGTAAACGTTATAGTCTTAGATATAGTAAGGTTATGTTGCACCAAGTATCTTCAGGTGCGTCTGGTAATATTCAAGATATAAGGGTTTCAATGGCCGAAAGTGAAAAATATAATAATATATTATTTGATATGCTTGGTAGTTATTGCGATAAAGAACCTGAACAAGTAAAGCTAGATGCAACACGTGATTTATGGATGAATGCCGAAGAAGCAAAAGCCTATGGTATTATTGATAATATAATAACTAAGAAAAAACAAAAATTAAAATAATGGACGAAAGAGGTATTAATCCCAGTGAAGTACTTAGGTCAGTTTCTGTTAGAAATGATGTACCAAATAATACTAGACAGTATGAGTCACCAGACGAAATTGTAGATGAATCTGTAGATGGAGAAGGGTATCCAGATAATAGAGCTAAACCTCTGCGCCCTATAGAAATAGAGCCAATTAGTTCTGGGTTCCTTGTTAGGGTTGGTTGTCAACGTATTGCAATTGAAACTCCAGATAAACTAATCTATATGCTAACTAAATACTTAACGGACCCAACTAAGTTTGAGACTGAATGGTATTCTAAGGATGTTATCAATAGGTTAGATAATATTAAATAATTTATATTATTAATTTAATTAATGCCAGACATATATTTATTTATATAGTCTGGCATTATGTTTATAGATATAGTCAAACATTTGGTGTTTATCATAACACTCTTCATAATAGGGTTAACGATACCTATTGAATCAAATGCCAATCATCTAATAACTGCTGATATTGGTTATAAATACGTAAACGATACAACTTATGAAATAACAATTAGGGTTTATCTTGAGTGTGATAGCTCACTTGTTTCAGTCGGATTTAATGTTTATAACTACGATTCATTATTAAAAAATGATATATTAATACAGTTGTTCCAAGGTGTTATTGATTCACCATCAATTAGGGATATCTCAAATAATTGCGATGGTTGTTTAAATCCAAGTCAAGATGTAATTTCAATACTTGAATATACATTTAAAAAAGAATTTATCTTTCCTCGTGGAAAATGGTTAATTAAATACAATACAAGTGGTAGGTATGATTTTAATAACTTAGATTATGGTACAAGACCCTCACAAGTGGGTTTTAATACTGAAATACTTTTAGATAATACAAAGGGTTCTATTAATGATAGCCCATTATGGTATGATTTACCAATAATTTATATTTGTCCAGATAATCCAACTATTTTTAACTTTAGGACTAGTGATAATGATAGCATAGTAATTACACCGACATTTACAACAGAAGGATTATATAATATTATTATACCCTTTAGTAATGGATTAAATATTTCTAATCCAGTTAATTATCGAGATTATCAATTTATGGGTAATGGTTTTAGTTTTATCGCTGAAAATCAAGCTAATATATTAACGTTCATTATAGATGAATATCGTAATGATATTCTTATATCAACAGGCTTAAGGGATATCGCTATTATACCATATCCCTGTGATGAGGATTCAATACCAGATATATATCTACAAACTGAGTCATTTTCAAGCTGTTTAAGCGATAGTATCTTGATATTGATACTTGGTATCCCAGATTCAGCTTTAATTGAATACTATGGCCCTAATGAGCTTAATTTGACCATAGATGATGGTGTATTAACATATAAGGGTATAAACCAGAATACCAATATAGAAATAGCCTTTAAATTAACATCATTAAGTTGCCCATTTAACTATACCAACTATTTTAATTTTGAGATTCAAGTAGATACCTTAGGTTGCCTAGTTAATGGACTTGATTCCATTAAAAAAGAACCAATATTATTACACGTAGATACACTCATATACAACATGTTAGGTCAATATATTGGTAACAACGAACTTGAGTTCGTGTCTGGTGGTTTATATATTTATCGATTAGTTAGATACTATCAAGATGGGTTGGTTGAAGAAAAGTTTTATAAAAAGATGAAAATAAAATGAAAAAGACTTGCATAGTTAGAAATAATGTCGTACCTTTGTAACAGATAAATAATAAAGGCGTTTTTTAATTACTACGCTATTTATTAATAGTTCTTTAATTTATGGGGCAATACAGGTATTGATTGGGTATAGTCGTAATTGACAGGCATGTAGTGCTAAATTGGAAGCACTTTAATAACTCTATTGAACAATTGAATTGACAACGATTTTATCGTTTCCGAAAATTTCCTTGACGTGGCTGCTTGCAGTTTCGCAGGAGAGCTTGCTGTAGCCTAATACACGCTAATAGTGGTATCCCACTTCATTATGGTATGTCCCATAACATAATGGTAGTCCATTTGATTTTGGTCGAAAATCATTAAAAATCGAAATATTTTGAAGAGTTAGAAAACTCTATTCTAAACATGTAGAATGTTTTTGAAGAGTGCTCAAGACAAGGGTTCGATTCCCTTTTGCTCCACATTTGACTTTTTTATTTTTTATCGTATATTTATACATATGATAAAAGAAAAAGCAAACATACATTACTTATATAAAACAACTTGTTTAATTACAGGTAGATATTATATAGGAATGCACTCTACCAGTAATCTAGAAGACGGTTATATGGGTAGTGGGAAGAGATTAAGATTTTCAATTAGATATCACGGTAAAGATAACCATGCTAAAGAAATATTAGAGTTCTTTGATAATCGAGAATTATTGATTGAAGCCGAGATTAAGGCTATTACACCAGAAATGATAAGTGATAGAAACTGTATGAACCTAAAAGAAGGTGGTTACGGTGGTGGTTTTTGGTCTGACGAACACATGATGAAATGTTCAAGAGCTGGTAACAAAGCCTTTAAAGAAAAATTAGCTACTGATAAAGCCTTTAGAGAGGCTAAATCAATTAAAAGTAGTGAAAACACTAAAAAAGGAATGGCTGAAGGTAAGATTAAACCTATTGACTATAGTTGGTTAGGTAAGAAGCATTCTGATGAATCTAAGATAAAAATGTCTGAGTCATCAAAAGGTGCTGGAACTAGCGAAGATAATTCACAATATGGTACTTGTTGGGTAACCAAGGAAGGATTAAATAAAAAGATAAAAAAAGATGATTTAGGTATATACCTAAATGAAGGTTGGGTTAAGGGAAGATTCACTGAGATAAAAGGTGAGTTGGTTAATAATTCAAAATTAACTAATAACGATGTTATTGAAATAAAAAAGTTATTAGATAAAAATGAGTTATCGCAGGGCAAGATTGCTAAGTTATATAATGTTCGTCAAGAAACAATAGGTAAAATAAAAAGAAAACTTATTTGGAAATAAAGACTTTTGTACCTTGTCGTAATTGATTCTTATCCAAAGATTAACCTATCGGATGGGAAATAAAAACCCAAATAAAAAACGCTTTATTTGGGTATTTAATTACGATTACTTACTCGGCCTTGGGGCTGGTGTTGGTGGTGTGATAGGTCTAGTAACAGTTGTTGTTTTTGGCTTACCACATCCGCATCCGTTAGTTGTTTGCATGTTCTTTGAATTTTAGTTTAATGTTATAGTAATAAATACTTGATTTTATAAAATTATACCCTATAATTGGGTATGTTTAAATCCAAGTATACGATAACGTTAATTAATAGTAAATGGGAAGTCATAGAACGAAATGTAAATATTTCTATTCTACCAAGAAGTAATGAGTATTTGTTCCATAACAAGCAGTATTACGAAGTAATAAACGTAGTACATATGCTTAATAAGGTACAAGATATATTTGTAATTATCGAGCCATTAAGTGTTAATTTTAGCTTAAATGTTGGTGAAATAAAAATAATTGAAAAATAATTTGAAATTTACTTGACAAATACAAAAATAGTTAGTATCTTTGTATTACTTAAACCAAAAAGGTGAGTTCAGCAAACGAACAAAAAACTATACAGACAAGAGTTGTGAATCTCTGAGTATTAATTTAAGCCTTAGGACTTAAATAGTATTACAAAAAATCACTACGGTTTGGTTCCGTATAAAGTAAACACCCACGGTGGTAATCGTGTAATAAAATATGGCTAAGTCTACGAGGACTTAACAATAAACTCGAACAGTCATCTTGGGAGTTTAATGATGGTGTCGATTAAGTAAGTCATATCCTATCTTGGGGTATATAGAGGCTCATACCCTCTCACCGTCACATATTGCGCTTCAGAGAAATGGTAACTCGCTAGGCTCATAACCTAGAGATAGTAGGTTCGATTCCTACAGGCGCTACTCTTGACTTTTTTGTACTTTGTCGTATATTTATTGTAAAATAGATATATGGCAAGGAAAAAAGCAGACATTCATTACTTATATAAAACAACTTGTTTAATCACAGGTAGGTGGTATATAGGAATGCACTCCACAAATAATCTAGAAGATGGTTATATGGGTAGTGGAAATAGATTAAGAAGAAGTATACGTAAGTATGGTATTAATAATCACAAAAAAGAAATCATCAAGTTCTTTGAGACTAGAGAGTTATTAATTGAGGCTGAGAAGAAAGCTATTACACCAGAAATGATTATAGATAATAACTGTATGAATTTAAAAGGTGGTGGAGAAGGCGGTTTTTCAAATGAAAAACATAAAGAAAATTTTTTAACATATGGTGTTAAAAATGGAAGATTAGCTTGCGATAAAAAATTAAAAGAAAAACACGGTGATAATTTTTTAAGTGTTATTTCTAAAATTTTTTGGTCAAAATTAAAAAATGATTCTGACCTTATGAATGACTTTATAGTTAAAGTTAAACAAGGGCAAATAAAATCTGGATTTGAAAATGGTTGTTTCTTTGGTAAAAAACATTCCGATGAAACAAAAATAAAAATGAGTGAGTCATCAAAAGGTACTGGAACTGGTGAAACAAATAGCCAATACGGTACATGTTGGATAACCAAGGATGGTAGTAACAAAAAGATTAAAAAAGAAGACCTTGAAACCTTCGTTAATGAAGGTTGGGTTAAAGGTAGGGTATAAACTTAAAATCAGGAGTGAGGAGGGGTGAGAACCCCTTCTCCACTACCATGGGCTGGCTTACACAGGTAAAGTCAAAAATAATGAGCAATCATCCCACCTGTAAATACGAGTGTAGCTTAAATTTAAAGCACCAGCGGTAAGCTGGGGACTAATGGTTCAAATCCATTCTCTTGTACTAATTTCGTATGTGGAATCAACTTCGAATCAGTTTATGGTCTGATTGTAGGGATGGTAGGGCTTTAGCGAGTCTCCATAAACAAAACCTAGTAACCTTGATATGGTTATCATATGCGAAATATTTTATTTACGGGAATAGTTTAAGTTAGAACGTGGCCCATGGGGGCCTTGATGTTGGTTCAAGTCCAGCTTTCCGTACAAATTGCGAAGTAGAGCAGAGGTAGCTTGCTAGGCTCATAACCTAGAGGTCGGGGGTTCGAATCCTTCCTTCGATTCAAAAGGTTCCTAATAACCTATGAATTAGTTCAAGTTATTAGGTCAACAAATTGGGGGTATAGTATAATAGTAGTACGTTCTCGTCTTGAGAAAAATGGTGGTTCAAGTCCATCTACCCCCACAAAGAATGGTTACAGCAAATAAAAAACTTGTATTCTGAAAAACACAACCAAAATCCATTCTGTTTAGAAAAGCCTCACAGGAATGTGGGGTTTTTCTCTTTATAATGAAAACTAAAGAAATATGAAAGCAGTAACAACATCAATTAAACTCCTGGTATTGGGGGCGGCTCGTCATGGAAAAGATAGTTTTGCGGAAATACTAAATGAGGTTTATGGTTTAACCTTTAAATCATCATCACAAGCTGCCGCTGAAATCTTTCTATACGATACTCTAAAAGAAAAGTATGGTTATAATTCGCCAGAGGAATGCTTTGAGGACCGAATGAATAGAAGACCAGAGTGGTATACTGCTATATGTGAGTATAACAAGGATGATAGGGCTAGGTTAGCTAAGGGTATATTAGAGCAATCTGATTGCTATGTCGGCATGAGAGATAGAGATGAGATAATAGAATGTCTTAGACAGGGTTTATTTGATTTGATAATTTGGGTTGACGCTTCTGAGCGTTTACCATTAGAAAGTCCAGATTCCTTTAATATTGATAAATCATGTGCTGATGTCATTATTGATAATAACGGCACCTATGCACAATTTAGAGAGAGGACCATCAGATTTGGTCGAATACTATTCAACACGAAGCATGAAGAAACTAAAAAACCTAATCTTACTGGTGGTTTTATTAATCACACTAGACAGTTTTTAGATGAAGATAATGAAGTATATATCTATGATTGGTTGGCATTGGTTGAGGGTTGGTTTAAAATTGATGGGGAAGTATTAGATTTCGAAAACTATGAGATAATTGAATTGGATGATTATGGTCTAAAGCTTTGGTGTGGTGGTGATTGGCAACAGCCATATTTGGTATCAATGAAATTTGATGGTAAAGCATTGCATGTAGTTGATTATGAACCATGCAATTATACTACTGGTTTATCTACACAAGAAATCAAAAAAATATTAGGAGTTTCTGAAGAATGATTTGGACATGTCAAAAAGCTTTACTACCTTTGTTGTATAATAATCAAAAGCACAACTATGAACGCAGAGCCAACATCCAAGGATAGATATAGTAAAGCAATAAAAAAATTGTATAAGTTGCTTGGAGAACACAAAGCAAATAGAAGTCACTTTTATACACAAGAGGATGTTGACGACCATAATGCTGAAATTAGAGGAATTAAATTGGCAATAGATTATCTCCACCAATCTAGAATAGAGGCAAAAACAAATATAAATCAAAACAAATGAAATCATCAAACATAATACTCACGATGCTATTGGTAGCATTTATATCGATTTCCGCCACTATAGGTGTGTCTAAGTTATCTGAGCGCTCCACTAGCCAAGTTGTTATCGTTAAGTCAGACCTAAAAAGCTTAATTACTGAAATGAATATCTACTACGCTAAAGACTACCGAGTAGTCTTTATGGTATCTCAAGGATGGGTGCCTGGTCATGATTATGGTGGTGGTAGTTCATTGGGTAAGGCTACACCCGTGATTGTAATAATGGAAAAATAATTTGGAAATGTCAAAAAGGTTTCGTACCTTTGTAGTATGGTTGGATGTCTGAGCGAATAGGTATAATCTTGCATAGATTATCAGGGAGGTTTAACTCCTCCTCCAACCTCAACAGTATCGAATGGTGTAACCATCTGTTAAAACAGCATTACTGGTCAGAGTACCAGAGGCTTTCCGTAATTATGGTACTCGGAAGTTCGATAAATTGGCCCTTCGGGGCCTTTTTTATTCATCATTAATTATTTTAGTCCTAATTAGGTTCTATCAAAAAAATTAACTACCTTTGTATTTCACCAATAGTTAATAATTATGACAAGGATAAACGCTGGCATTCCAGTTACCACGTTATGTGACCAACACCTATTAGCTGAGGCTAGAGAAATCAAGCGTATTCCTAATTGTATCATATCTGGTAGATATAACCTAATTGGTCAACCAAAAAAATTTACGCTAGGTACTGGTCACGTTAAGTTTTTTTACGATAAACAACTATACTTATTTAATAGATATCAAGAACTATATTCAGAATGCCTTAAGCGTGGCTTTAAGGTGACTGACTTTAGCAACGCTTGGAATGGAATACCCAATGACCTATTAAATGATTATGTACCAAGTGATACCGATAGGTTAATCATCATGGATAGGATTAACGAGCGACTTGATGGAATGAAAAAAATAACATACACCAAGCATTTGGAAATAAAGAATTAATTTAGTACCTTTACACTATGAAAAACGAGATTAAACAAATATTAAGAGAGGGATTGATTCGTGAAGAACGTATCAAGTTCGCTATGAATATACCTGACGATATTAAAGCCATAGCAAATATCTTTAAGGAAAATAATTACGAGATTATGGTTGTTGGTGGGGCCGTTAGAGATTCTTTGTTAGGCAAGGCACCTAAGGATTTTGACTTGGCTACTGATGCAGTTCCAGATAAGGTTGAAGAAATGATGAAAGCGGCTGGTCTTAGAACCATAGCCACTGGTAAAGCATTTGGTGTTATTAACGTATTTACCGACCAAGGTGAATACGAGATTGCTACCTACAGGTTAGATTCTAAGGAAGGTGACGGAAGGAGACCAGATTCAGTATCATTTACCAACATCGAGGGTGATGTATCTCGCAGAGACTTGACAATCAACGCTTTATTTTATGATATAGACAAGGGTGAAGTTGTTGACCTTGTTGGTGGAATTGAAGACCTAAGGAATGGGGTTATAAGAACCGTGGGTGCTCCTGAAGATAGATTTGGAGAGGACAGGCTTAGAATTTTACGTAGTCTCAGATTTGCTGGTAGATTTGGTAGTCAATTAGAACCATCAATTGATGCAGCACTACAAAAAGATGCCAGTCTTGAGGGTATTTCTGGTGAACGTATTCGTGATGAATTCATCAAGGGTATTAGTTCAGCCAAGTCACAAAAGGCTTTTCTTCAAATGATTGATAAGTATGGATTATTTGATTGGGTATTTAGGGGGTTAAATGTCGATAGAAGCGCTTTTAGTGACGATAGCGACTACATCGTTCTATTGGCAAGACTACTTAAGGGTAATAGCATAGATGCGCTTAGAAAGACTCTAAATAACCTAAAGTACACTTCAGAAGAAGTAAAAGCCATTTCCTTTTTGGTTGCTATGCTTAGCTTAGGTATTGATAATGCGGTTGTATTAAAAAGAGCTGAACAACATGCTGGTGTAACGCCAGAGCAAATCAAAGCCTTTACAAGTAAGGAAGGCATCGATACTAAGTTGGTAGATGCGTTTAATAGGTTTAGACTTACCGTAAGTGGGCCAGAGGTAATGGACATGATGAATCTAAAGCCAGGTCCTGAGGTTGGTAAAGCAATTCAAAAGATTGAAACGGATAACTTTAAAAAACTTTTATAGTCTTTATATAAACCTAGATATTTATATACAAAGTAATATCATGGAAAAGAAAGAATTCCTTACAGAAACCAAAAGAAAAGCTTTATTAGCGGATAGAGAAAAAGCTATCATTGAGTCATTTGCAAAAAATTTTAACAAAATAAAAAGATTAGATGAAGCATATTGTATGTCATCTGAAGAAGCAGATAAGGAAAACTTAAATGAGTTGAGTCCAGAGTTGAAGCAAAGGGCGATGAATAAATCGTTTGATAAAGTATTTCAAGCTGGTGATTTAGAGAAGGCTAAATATATTGACCAAGGAGAGGCTTTTAGTAGTCATATAAGTAATCCAGAAATTAAGGTTTTATTCGAAAAACTAGCTAGCACTTTAAAACCTAATACTATGGTTAATATTATAAAATCGTCCATCAATAATCCCAACATACTTGTTCGTTTTGAACATCCTGATGGTGATGGTGATTTTTTTGTAAAGATTACCAATGATTCCTACAAGTTATCGGATGAGAGTATTGTTAAGGAATTAAATAGAGCGCAATTACAACTATTTATCAAAGCAATAAAGTTAGCGCAAACAGAAATACCAAGTGACGATAACTATTATTAATTTAAACAAAATACAACTAATTTTAAAAATAATTACAAAAAGACTTGACAATATCAAAAATTAGTAGTACCTTTGTAATACTTTTAGCAATAAGAGCATATTTATTAGAAACGGAAGAAATTCCAAAAAAATTAAAAACAATGAGAAACATTAATATACATATAAATTCGATTAGCATGTGGAGACGTAATAGTCTTTCGCTTGAGTCGGCTATGTCTGTTAGTTTCTTCGATGATTTTTAGAATTAAAGAAAATAACATAAAGATACAACCCGATTCAGAGCAATTTGATTCGGGTTTTTTTATTTAATGAAAAGTTATGACTGAAGAAAGATTTAAGAAGCTTGGTATAGTAAAACAAAAAGACTTAACCAAAAACTTTGATGAGATTTATGAAGTCTATAGATTGAAAGCGTTGGAAGCTGGATACAGAGGTGAACTTAAGTTCATCAAAGAACATGGAAAGGTTCTGATTTATGTAGTTATTTGAAATATTGGTTATTACACGGGTATGGTGCAATGGTAGCATACGGCTCTCCAAAAGCTTTGATGTGGGTTCAACCCCTACTACTCGTGCTATACGTACTCGCTCATTGGAGCGACCAGCTGGCTCCAACCCAGTTCTTAACAGAGTCTTACGATTGGATGAGGGTTCGACTCCCTACGGGTACGCTATTACGTTGGCTGGGAGGCTTAAAGCAGTCTATCGTGGAGATAGGTGACCCATCTTGATGTGGGTCCATGGGTTCGAATCCCATACGTAATACTATGGAAGGTAGCGCCCATGGGGGCAATCAGACTTGAAATCTGTGCCAACGGTGAGGAGCCGTTGGGGGTTCGATTCCTCTACCTTCCGCCCTAGACTTTTTTGTACCATTTATAACATGCGGTGAATCTTAAAATATTCACCGCAAAAAATGCGGTGAAAATTTGTTTAATTTAAAAATTATTAGTACCTTTGTGGTACAATTGCATATGGTGTATGAGCTGGATATTAGTTTGCCAGACTTGTCTGTGAAACAAGGAACCCGAAAGGGTTATACGAGTTCAATTCTCGTCATACACACCAGATTCGTTTAACCACTATTAAGACATGTGTCTTAATCTCCCAGATGGGATGCTCAAGAAGTTAAGTCTTGGGAGTGGTTTTGCGGTTATAAAAACATATTATCGTAGCAAACCGTTGTGATATAGCTATACCTCGGTTAAATAGGTTTCCTATTGGAAAAAGTGGTTCGAATCCATCTACGATAGCTAAGATTAAAACTATGAAAAAATCTAACGATATGCTTTAGGTACCTAATTAAACAATAGGTCGCCAAAGCGATGAGCAAGAATAGAAACAGAGCTAAACTGAACAAAGCAAAAACAAGCAACGAGTATAATAAGATACTATTAAACATCATATATCCTTCTTACTGGGATGAAGGTTTAATATTCTTTCCTAGACTTAAGCGAGGTTATAAAAACCCAACCAAGACGATTTTGAAATATCAAGTCAGAGCGTATAGAAGTTGGAAGTATAACCGAAAAACAAAATGGAAGTAAATTTTTGGGGTGTAGTATAAGTAGTACAGGTGCCAACCATGGGGCCGAGTGTTGGTTCAACTCCAACCACTTCAGCAAGTAACAACATTGTGACGTGGATGAATGGTATAGTCACCACGCTGATAACGTGGGCATGAAAATGCAACGTGGGTTCGAGTCCCACCGTCACAACAAAATAAAAGTAGTGGGAAGAGGGAAATGTATCAAAAAAACATGTAAACATTGTAGTGCCGAATTCAATGCTTTGGTATCAAAAATAAAACAAGGCGGTGGTTTATACTGTACAGTTGATTGTTACAAGAAATCAAGACAAATAGATGTAAGAGATATAAAAATCACTAATATTTTATATCAAAAAAAATACAAATATGGATTAAATTCGTATGATTATTTTGAACTTTTCAATCAACAAAATAATAAATGTGGTATATGTGGTGTTTCGTTTAATGAAGTTGAAGATTGTGTGGACCATTCCCATAAAACAGGTAAAGTGAGAGGGTTATTATGTGATAAATGTAATCGAGGTTTAGGTTTCTTTAAAGAAAGTGTTGAAAATTTACAAAATGCTATTTTCTATTTAAATAGAACAATATAAGTGATAGATGGGGCAGCTTTAAAATGCTCGATTCGGTAGCCAACCGCAACTAATGGTAGGTGCAAATACAGCAGCCTTCATCCATGGTAAATTATTGTATTTCGCTTGCCGAGAGTGCTACGTTATGACAAGTAAATACGTGAAACTAGTCATTATTATGCGTGGAAAGCATAATAAATTTTTGGGCTTATATCGGCTCTCGCTCATAACGAGTTGAAACCGTAATCGGTCACATGGGGGTTCGAATCCCTCTAGGCCCACTAATAAAATAATCGGATGTAGCTCAGAGGCAGAGCGTTCGCCTGTTGTCAGTTTTAAATAAACTGATTCTTAAGCGAAATGTCGGGATTTCGAAATTCCCCATCCGAGCAAAATTTACCCATAACTCAGCGGTTTAGAGTGTCGTCCTGTTAAGTCGAAAGTCACTGGTTCGAATCCAGTTGGGTAAGCAAATAAAATCTAATACCATGGATAACAAACCAAGTGAAAAGATGACTGAATTCCTAGATAAGGTAGATGCCTTATGCAATGAATATGGTTATGAATTTTGGCCTACGATTAAGGGTTGGAATCCAGATGGTGTTAAGGATGGTGAATATGAAACCTTTGCTTGTATTGGTAATGGTGAAGCTGTCAAGCTAGTGTTCTTAGATGGTGATGGTAGAGGTAAATAAATTGATATTGCATGGCTTATTGGAAAAGGCTCAGCTCTCATAAGGCAGAGTAAGACGGCTCGGCTCCGTTCCATGCAACTAGTATAACTGTGAAGGTTATATGAAGTCATGGTTCAATTACGTAATTGGCTATGATTTGTAATATGGAGTAGTGGTAGCTCAGCCTCGTTATAAGGGGAAGGTCAGTGGTTCAATTCCATTTATTACAACTAATGATGCAAGCGTATCCCCCTAGTCTTCGAAACTAGAGTGCGGTAATGGAGGTAGATATGGGTTCGAATCCCATGGCTTGTTCACTAAGGGTCAATTAAAACGGAAAGAGTCGCAATCCCCGTGGAAATGGTGATACCCCTTCGGGAGCGTGGGGGTTAATATACATCGACCAATTAACGCTCCCACTTGGTCTCATGGCCCAACTGGATAGGGTACTTCCTTGCGAAGGAAGCGATTGAGGGTTCGAATCCCTCTGAGACCACATGGTTCTATAGTGTAAGGGATTAACACATCTCTCTTCTAAAGAGATAATCTGAGTTCGAATCTCAGTGGAACCACTAATAATGGAAGATTAACTGGTCAGGGTACCAGACCTCCCTGCTAAGGAGTGTGCGTGTTTTAATGCGTGAGTTTCGAGTACTCAATTTTCCGCTCTAAATAATAACCAATATGAAAGTTCCGTATATTTATATTATATGAAGCTTAATATTAAAAAACAACTTTCTGAATCGTTAATGTCTGAGTTAACGTATAACATAATTGAAGATTATTTAGGTGAAGATTACCCGTCTTCATTCAATATGGAGGAATTCAAAAAATTAAATTCATTTAAGAACCGTATATCTTATTGTGAGTCTAACCTTAAAAGGATATCATCTGGTTCATCTAGAATAGTTTATGCGATAGATGGAACCAAGGTATTAAAATTAGCCAAAAATGCAAAAGGGTTGGCCCAAAATGAAGTTGAGGCTACTTACGCAAATTATAGTGATTTAAACTCTATTCTTGCTAGGGTTTTTGATTATAATGATGATAATTTGTGGATTGAGATGGAATTGGCACGTAAGGTTTCTAAAAATAATTTCAAACAAATAATTGGTTATACATACGAAGACTATGTGGCAGCACTTAATTATCACTACTATACCGATATAAAACCATCAAGAACCTTTAGACCCAACAAACCCGATGCTTATGATGATATGTGGGAAAATGAATTTATTTATGATATGTTTAATTATATAGGTAGTTACAAAATACCAGTTGGTGATTTGGGTAGGTTAAGTAGTTATGGTTTGGTTAAACGAGAAGGCTCGGAGTCAATAGTGTTAATAGATTATGGTTTGACCAATGAAGTTTATACTGGTTATTATTCATAAAATTTGCATTTCTGCAAAAAAGTTAATACTTTTGTATTGGGAAGATAAGGTCTATTTAATTTTCCACTGGAAAATAACCAATATGAAAGTTTCGTATATTTATATGGTATGCAGCTTAATATTAAAAAACAACTACGTGAGGCCCTAAAATTAAAATCTTGGGATGAGTATCTAAAATTAGTTGCGGATGCTTATAACAATGCGCCTAATTATGAGGCTTCTGCGGTTAAACACTGGAAAGCTCTAAATGATTCAAATTATACATTATTTAAACGGTTATTATCTAAGATTAATATCGTTTTTACAACAACAGATAAAAGTAAGGTTGGTAGTTTAAATATTATGGGTCGTAATTATGAAATAGTTTACCTTCAAAACGAACCGTATAACACACAATCTGAGATGAAAAATGATGTTATTAGCAATAACACAATAAAGATAAGTATTGATTATTCTAACCATCCTGTTTTTTCACTTGTTGATAATGTTGTTTTTAGAACAGTACATGATTATATAGTACATATATTAGGTAATAAACAATTTGGTGGTAAGGGTGAAATAGCGTCATATAATCTACACGCTAAATTGGTACCAAACGATGCAATACCAGCTATTTTTACTGAAATCATTGGTCAGGCAAGTATTGCAATAACGACTGGTAATTTTCCTTCGGTACAAAAGATTGTGGTGTTAAAAGGTTTTGATTTTATTAACGTTGGTGAGGTTGAAGATTACAATGTACAAAATAAACAATTAATGAAAACTATTAAATAAATTGTGATATTTATTATAAATTTTCACAAGATGTTTATTCCAAATCACCTTCATTTGTTAGTTAAAGGTCACATTAAAAATCCACCAAAAGAAGTGGATATCATCAACAAATGGTTTATTGAATTAGTACATAAGGTTTCTATGGTGGTTGTGGCTGGGCCGACTTCGGTTTATGTTTCAGAAGAAGGCAACGAAGGCTTAACAGGTACAGTAACACTTGCAACATCTCATTCATCAATTCACATTTGGGATAATGATAAGCCACCAATGTTTCAATTTGATATATATTCTTGTTCATGCTTTAGTCCAGAAGAAGTATTGGAACACTTAGACCAATTCGGGTTGATTGATTATGAATATATGTTGATTGATAGAAACCAAGGCTTTAAGCTTATCGAACATAAAGTTGTTCAACTCTAAAATATTCTCGTTTTTATTTGGTAATCTGGTAAAAAAGTAATACCTTTGTTATCTAAATAATAAATACTAGATGGGTATGATAACCGATGATACTTTATTTACCAATGTAGAACTTAAAAGAATATCACATTCTTTGGGTATTAATTTATTCAAGGCTGTTATGTCACATAATCTGAAGGATAAACAATTACCAGATGAGTTTTATCGTAACTACTTCCAAGATAACCAAGATACTGTTCTTGATGGATTGGTTAGTCGTGGTTATGTTAGACAGCGACAAGCTCTGGATTTAAACTATTACCACATAACAGAATCGGGTATTGCTAAGTTTAGAACTGAGTTTAAAGAACTAGTAAATTATCAACCAGAAAGTAAGCGTGATTTAGCTTATCTAAAGTATAGGATAAACTGGTATTGTGACTTTTATAATTATCGTTTTTGTGATGATAATTCTGAGCACATACTTGATGCTTATGTAATGTATTACCTTAAGGGTTTTTACATGTCACATACGACAACCGATGCTGTACAGGCTTTTAAATTAGAATTAAAAAAATATTTTAAAGATGAAGACAAATATAAAGAATATATTGAGGGAAGGGGTATCACTTTCTCCTAAGAATTCGTTGGGTTTCGAGGTAACTCGACCTAACCAAATTCTTAAGGTAATGCGAGGTGTATCAGGTGCTGGTAAATCAACCAAGGCTAAATCCGTGGTTGGTGCTGGTATTATACACTCTACTGATTCGGTAATCGAAAGGTCTGGTGATTATCGGTCTTTCTTTAAGAGGCTTAATGAATCTAAGGATTTTACAGACCTAAGTCGTGCGCACTCAACCAACTTAAAAGAGGCTATAGCATCAATGAAAGCTGGAATTTCACCCGTGGTCATTGACAACACTCATATCAAGATGAATGAGGCCAAGCCATATGTTGAAGCTGCATTAAAGATGGGTTATGCTGATGAGAATATTAGGTTTATTGATGTTGGTACTAGAGGTCTTACAGCTGAAGTATTGGCAGAGACAAATACACATGGTGTCCCATTGGAAAAGATAAAGCAAATGATTGCCTCACATCAAGGTCAAGGTGAAATGACACTTAAAAAGGTTTTAGAATCTAAGGATATGTACAAGGAATCAAATGTTTTATATTCGGCAGTGGTCTTAGATAAGGCATCACATAATGCTTTGGTTGACAAATTTAAGGATTTGATACCAAGTGGATGGGGCATCTTCGCACATCATATGACAATAGTTTTTGGAAAGGGTCTTGAGGATAAAGCTGAGCTTGGTAAAGAGGTACGTCTTAGTGTAACTAAGGTTGGCCTGTCTGATATGGCAATGGCGGTTATGGTTGATGGATATCCATCCAAGAATGCGATTCCACACATAACGCTTGCCGTTAATCCAGATGGAGGTAAGGCAGTCATGTCTAACGATATAACCAAATGGCAAAACGTAAAGCCGTTTTTTGTTAGTGGTATAGTAACCGAAATATTAAAGAATGCATAGGACAAAATGTCTTGGGTAATATTTGGATGGATTTAAGGACGGAGTATAAAGAGAAAGCATAATATGGATAATGATAATTCGGAAAGGCGCTTAGATGTCGCAACCAAGCTATCACAGATGGGTGAGGCGTTAATAAGTGAAGGTAATAAAACCAACGATAAGATACTATACGAAGGTGGTTGTTTTTTACGACTAATCAGTAGCGTATTATTATCTGAGAAAGATACCGATGACTTCGCTAATATTTGTTCAATGTATTCCGCAAAGAAGATGTTTGACGGGTTAAACCAACGAAATAGTGATTTAACAGATTTCTTAGATAAGAATATATCTTAAATCAGATTTTTTTCATGTTGTCCTTAAATGGACAAAAACAATAATAATATGTTAAAGATACAAGAATACCTTATAAAGAATGGTCTAGCAAAAGCCATAAAAGAATTTAATCTTAAGACAAGAATCTATAATTCAAAGATTCTATTGAAGTATGACCAATTATCGTCACCAACACTTATGGCTAAGCCAGAGGTTCAAGAGTGTCGTGGTCTTGTCTTAGAAAAGGATACTTGGAAAGTTTTAAGCATGTCATTCACTAAGTTCTTCAACTCAGAAGAAGGCAACGCACATAAGATAGATTGGAATACAGCTCATGTTTTAGAGAAGCTTGATGGGTCGCTACTTCACGTTTATTTCGACTGGACAACCAATACTTGGTTTGCTGGTACAACTGGTACTGCTGAGGGTGAGGGTGAAGTAAACAACAAGATGGGTACTACTTTTAACCAATTGTTTTGGGATACACTTAAAGAGAAGTATGGCTTAGAAGCTAATAAGTTTACCAAGGGTAATACTTATGTCTTTGAATTATGTACTCCGTACAACATAGTAGTGAAGCCACATGGTGAATCTTCAGCAACGTTGTTAACTGTAAGAAACTTGGATACACTTAAAGAGGTATCATTTGATGAATTAACTAAGATAGCTGATTCATTAGGTGTACCACGTGTTAAGTCGTATGATTTAAATACCAAGGACGTGGGTTCATTATTGCGCACCTTCGAGAATATGCTTTGGCATGAAGAAGGTTATGTTGTGGTAGATGCCAACTTCAATAGGGTTAAGATTAAGAATCCAGCGTATGTTGCAGTTCACGGATTAAAGGGTAAAACTGCTGAACATAATATAATGACTATTGTTGTTACAAATGAAATTGAAGAATTTGGTGCCGTATTCCCAGATAGAAAAGTAGAGCTTTATAGATTAAAGGAATCATATGATAACCTAATCATAAAATTAAATAATATTTGGGTTGAATTATCAGAATGTAAGCCAAAAAATATAACATCAAATGAAAAAAAGAAATACGCACAAGCTGTGTTTGAAGTTTGTGGTAAATATAATTTGAAACAATTTACTGGTTTATTTTTTGGTTTGGCTGATGGTAAAATTACGTCAATCGAAGAGTTCGTATCAAAATACGATACAAAACTATTATATAAAATGTTATAACATTTTAACAAAAATTTTTATTTCATCTTTTGATTTAAGTGGGAAGAAACTGTAGTTAGGTAAGGCTTTAGCAGCTTCCCACTTATTATCGTTTATCATTTTAAGTAAATAGTTTTTTCCGTTATTATCGTAGGTCCAACTAGATTTAATTTCTATTATTTTTTTTCTTGATTTAATTATAAAATCTGGAAAATAAATCTTTGGTTTACCCTCATTATAATATTTAATAGCGAATCCATTTTCTAAATCATTTATATCAAATAATTTTTCAAATTCGGTTATAAATAATAATTCATATGTTCCTCTGTAATAAAGATGTTTATATTTTTTTAAACCATAGCTGTTTAATTGTTGTTTTTCAAAAATTTCTTTATTTTGCATCACATGCTCAACACCATATTTTTTAATGCATGTCTCAATAAACTTATCGTGATTATTGTAATTTTCATCACCGTATTTATCTAACTTTGTTTTTTTACCTTTATCTGGATTTACAAATTTAGGAGAACCATATTTGATTTTTTTTGTTTCTTCTGATTTTTTAATAAAGTCTTTTGAAATAGTATAAGAACTAACCCCATGGTTTTCAAGCATACTTTGTTTTATTTTTTCTTTAACACTAGATAAAGAATTAGTTGATTGGGTGCCATAATTCACTAAATTAGATTCCTTTGTTATTTTAGACCTTAACTTATAATCACAACCTAATGAACATGTGCTAAGCAGCCTAAATTCCTTATTATGTTTTCTAACAGGGTTATCACAAATAACACATTTTGGGTATTCTTTAATATCGTTGACAATCATTTTTATCCTAATTTGGGTCTCAGTACCATCGGGACAAAAATTAGTTAATTTTACTATATCATTAACTTGTTTATTAGTTAGTTTTTTTATAAATTGCCCATTAAGGCCACCATCAGTGGTAATTGCATTACTATTTAATAAGTCTTTCATATGGTTAAGGTTATTTATAAAACTATGTTCATTATCTAAGATAGTAATAAATATAGCGAAGTAATTAAAAAGTCAATTTTTAATTTTAAAAACGTTTGTTAATACAAAATATTTTATGTACCTTTGTCACTATAAAAACTAGAAACATACAGCCAGCTGAAACCAAGAAATATGCTACAGCAGTATTTGAGGTTTGTAACAAACATAAACTATCACAATTCACTGGTTTATACTTTAGCTTAGCTAATGGTAAGGTAGAATCTGTTGAGAAATTTATGTTTGAATATGACGATAAGAAACTGTATAAAATGCTATAAATCAAGTGGTAATGGAAAGTTTTAAAGAAATGTTAACCAATCCTTGGTATGCTTCGATAGTTATATTTATTACGCAAGTTCTGTTTCTATACTTTAGGACCAAGAATATAATATACACCACAAATAATAATTTATTTGGTGCGATATGGACCAACAACTGCGTTGCATTGACTTGGTTGTTGTCAATGACCATCGGTATGAATTCAATGATTAGTGGTGAGTGGATGCCAATACTGGCATTTATGATAGGTGGTACAATGGGTACGATTTGGGGTATTAGGCAAGATAAAATAAAACATTAGATATGACTACATTAGAAACACTTACTCCAATGAGCAAAGATGATATGAATGCGTATCTAGTATCTATTGGTGGGTTGGTCCGTTCATATAGGAAAGATAAAGGCCCAATCCTTGATGCTAGTTATCTAGAGATATCTAGTGGGTGGTATTCAATTGTTAAAGAATTGATAGCCGAATTAATCAACTTAGGTTGGGACCGAGAGGTGATACAAGTAAAGGAGAAGTTTGGTGGATTACGATTCTATGTTTCAACCTTACCAGAAGGTGGTATTAATGTTATTAAAAAATATCAAGCTTTATCTAATAATATCTGTGAGGTATGTGGTAACAATGGTTCACTTAGGGGTGGTGGTTGGTTAAAAACGCTTTGTGATAAACATTCAGAAGGTAAAGAAGCTTTAAAAAAAACCAAATAAGTTTGGTACTTTAAACTATTATTAGTACCTTTGTAAAAACAAACATTATGAACTATACTGAAAAAACGTACAAAGAGGCTAGAATGGTAGCGGTATTAGCGCATTCAAATCAACGCTATGATGATATCTTTCCATACGAGAAACACTTGGATGATGTTGTTGATGTGCTAAAGCGTTTTGGTTTTTCTGGTAAGTATATTGTTGCTGGATACACCCATGATATTCTTGAGGATACAGGCTTCAGTTTTAGCAAACTGAAAAAATACTTTGGTAATGATGTTGCTGAAATGGTTTATTGTGTAACTGATGAAATTGGTAGAACTCGGAAAGAGAAAAAGGTAAAGACTCTTCCAAAAACCGCATCTAATCCAGATGCTATAATTTTAAAGTTAGCTGATAGGATAGCTAATATCGAACATGGTGGTAAGGTTGATATGTATGAACTAGAATACGCTGAATTTAGAGGTACGTTATACTTAGCCTCACCTAAAGAAGCTGGCCCAATGTGGGATTATTTAGATAAATTA
>Ga0247832_1001715_pt1 | contig 36885 bp, 28 predicted proteins | sample LaCruzMarch2015__10_FD_192407 | JGI IMG/M metagenome (GOLD analysis project Ga0247832, IMG submission 192407) | Freshwater microbial communities from meromictic Lake La Cruz, Castile-La Mancha, Spain - LaCruzMarch2015_4m | ecosystem: Environmental > Aquatic > Freshwater > Lake | place: Spain... | reverse complement strand
GCTTGTGTCTGCTGCCCACGCACAGTCAACAAAGCCAGCGACACCCGCGAAGACGACCGTCGCCACGCCGGTTGCCACTGCGGCACCCGTCGCCAAGTCCGTCGCCGACACCCGGAAAGAAGCAATGGCTTCCTTGGAAGCCCGCTACGTATGCGGGCCAGCCTCCGCTGACGAATTCGGACTTCGCATCGTTTGGCAGACCGAGCCGCTCGTCACCAGGGATGCCGTCCTGCACATCGTCAACGCCTCCCCAGACAGCGTCTGGTTTGGCGACAGCAGTGGCAGCATCGTCCGCTTGCGCCGCGACAACGGCGAAACCGTCTGGCGCAGTTCAACGTTCCAGGGCATCGAGCGCATGCTGGCGCTGGAGTACCTGCCCACAGAACGCAATGACAACGTCTATGTAGTGACCGAGCTTGGCTCCGTGATCATGGACGCCGCCACCGGCAACCTCTTGAAGCGCACCCGCTTCTCGCAGCTGCCTTCGAACGTTCCAGCGATCTATGGCCAGACCATGATCTATGGAACCAACACCGGACTCTCCAGTTGGTTCCTCTACTCCACGGGCTACAACTGGCGTGCTACCACGCTTGGTGGTCATGTGGTGGCTCCGGTGACTGTCACGGGCGATATTGCCATCGTTGGTTCCACCAATGGAACCGTCTTGGCGATGGATGCGCCGTCGGCGGGAATCCGCTGGTCTCGCAAATTGTCAGCCGGCGTGGAAACCCCGATTGCTGCCGATTCACAGGCGTGCTACGTGGCAAGCCACGACCAAAGCCTGTGGGCGTTCGATCACATGCGCGGTCGCGTTCTGTGGCAGTATTTCACGCAGACCTCCTTGCGAAATCCACCGGTTCGTATCGCTGATGGTCTGTATTTACAGATCCCCGGCGAAGGCCTGGTGAGTTTCACCCCGCTCCCCAACAACAAGCCCGACGGCGAGGTTCTCTGGAAGAGCAAGGCCCCTGGCAACATCATTGGACGCATGGGCACCAATGTCATGGCCTGGGACCGCGCCACCCACACGCTGAGTGCCGTTGATGTGGGCAATGGACGCATCGTCCACCAAGTTGTTCTGCCCAAGGTGCAGGCCATCCAGTTCTCCCCAATGATTGACGGCGACGTCTTCATCGCTGCCAAGGATGGAACTGTGGAGCGCCTGGAGTCGCTTACCCGCAAGCCAAGTAACACTGGCGGCGACGTGAAGGACTCCGAGCCAGCATCTGCTCGAACCACCATCGTTGCCCCGGCTGTTGGCGGCGCATCATCGAAGCGCCCGGGCTGATCGCATCGTGAGTGAACACATCCGCATTCGCCGTGCTCTGATTTCCGTGAGCGACAAATCAGGGCTCGTGGAATTCGCGCGGGAATTAATCGCGATGGGCGTGGAAATCATTTCGACTGGCGGCACTGCTGCGGCGCTTGCCAAGGCGGGTATTTCCGTGCTGCCCATCGAAAGCGTCACTGGATTTCCAGAGATGATGGATGGCCGCGTCAAGACGCTGCACCCCAAAGTGCACGGCGGACTGCTCGGCGTGCGCAACAATCCAGAACACGTAGCGGCCATGAACGCGCACAGCATTGTGCCGATCGATCTGGTCTGCGTGAATCTCTACCCATTCGAAGCAACGGTTGCCAAGCCCGGCATTGCAGAGCATGACGCCATTGAGAACATTGATATTGGCGGGCCATCAATGCTGCGAAGTGCGGCAAAGAATTTTGAGAGCGTGACGGTCGTCACTGACGGTGCGCAGTACCCACGCGTCATCGCTGAGATGCGCGCCAATGCCGGCGCCACCACCATGGCGCTGCGCCGCGAATGTGCGCAAGCAGTCTTTGCACGCACCGCGGAATACGACGGAGCGATCGCGCGCTGGATGAGTACTGCTGGCTTTGCGCATGCTGCGGCAGCAGATGCAGACGCAGACGTCGCGCAAATCTTTCCGCGCCAAGCGAATATTCGGCTCGAACTTGCTGACGAACTTCGTTACGGTGAAAATCCCCATCAACGCGGTGCGGTGTACGCGGATCGTTCATTTACAGGGCCAAGCGTGGTGGGCGCGCAGCTCTTGCATGGCAAGCCGCTTTCGTACAACAATTTGCTGGACGCCGCGGCAGCATTGGAGTTGGTGCAAGACCTGCATGCGCAGCGCCCCGCCTGCACTGCCTGCGCGGTGATTAAGCACACGAACCCGTGTGGCGCAGCGATCGCTGATTCGGTGCTGGGGGCATTCGAACACGCATGGAGCGGTGATCCCATGGCTGCATTCGGCGGCATTGTCGCGTTCAGCAGCACCGTCGACGTAGCGACTGCCGAAGCGATGGCAACAGGCGAGCGATTCCTTGAGGTGGTGATTGCGCCCGGCTATGAACCGAAGGCGCTGGAAACACTGCAGGCGCGATGGAAGAACGCGCGCCTCTTGGCCACGTCTCATGCCAGCCCCGCGCTCGACCGAGCACTGACGTGGCGCAGCATTCCTGGAGGAATGTTGGTGCAAGAGCGCGACGTGCATCGCATTGATGCGGCGCAATTCACGCATGCAGCGGGACCAGTGCCAAGCACTGCGACGCTTGCAGACGCGGCGCTGATGTTTGCGGTGGCCAAGCACTTGAAGTCAAACGCCGTGTGCATCGGTGCCAACGGAACATTGTTCGGCGCGGGTGCTGGGCAAATGGATCGCGTGGCCAGTTGTCGCAACGCGGTGGAGAAGGCGAAAGCCAAGCTTGCAGCCATGGCTGCAGGAACCGTGGCGGTGGCGGCGAGTGACGCATTCTTCCCCTTCGCTGACGGACCCGCGCTCCTTGCCGATGCCGGGGTGCGCTGCATCGTTCACCCGGGTGGAAGTAAGCGCGACCAAGACACGTTTGACCTCTGCAACGCGCGCGGCATCACCTGCCTCCTCACCGGCTCACGGCACTTCCGCCACTAAATAGGTGCCGTTCACCACTGTCCCCATTTAAATTGCTGCCGTTCACTGCGGTCGCCTTTGTGGCTAAACTTTGCCTCCCATGAAGCTCGATCACCCGACGCTACCAGTCCTCAAAGCGGCCTTCCCGGACGTTAAGTTCCTCGCCGCTGAATTCCGCGGTCAGACCACGGTGATCGTTCCTAAGGACCGCATCAAAGAGGTCTGCCGTCACCTGCGCGATGATCCGCAGTGCTCCTATGAATTCTGCGCCGACGTGACCGCAGTTGATTACCTGAACTATCCATCGCCGCAACCGGGACGATTCGCAGTGGTGTGGTGCTTGAACAGTTACTCCAAGGACCAGCGCTTGCGGCTCAAGACTTATCTTGATCCATCCGTCGACACCGCGGGCATCGAGCCTGATCCGGAACTGGTGGTCGACACCGTGACCGATGTGTGGCCCGCAGCGGAGTGGCTTGAGCGTGAAGTGTTCGACATGTTCGGCATCCGCTTCAAGGGTCACCCCGATCTGCGTCGCATCTTGATGTGGAAGGACTTCCCGGGGCATCCGCTCCGCAAGGACTATCCGCTGCGCGGTCGTGGCGAGCGCGAGATGCATCGCGTCGTGACCCGCGATTCCGCCTGACGGCGCGGCGCGCACCGTGGAAACACGCGAACACCTCGGACTGAAAGAACTCGCATCAGCGTGGCTGATCTCGATGGGTTGCCGCGCAGTGGCGCACGAAGTGCCCTGCCCGATCGCGCGCTTTCGCGTGGACGCCGCGGGATGGGCGGAGCATGACTGGCGCCTGGGCGCGGACCCGGCTGCGCACGCCAACATCTTTGCCGCCGAACGCGCGGGTGACGCACTGCGTTCGCCACGCACCGTCGTAGTGGAATGCAAGGCATCGCGCGCTGATTTCATGCGCGATGGGCTTCGTGTTGATGACTTGCTCGCGGAGCGTGATCGACTTCTTGCGCGCAAAGCGGAGATTGAATCTGACCTGATTCCGGTGCATGAGCCGCACCTGCGCAACGCTGCCGGCGCGCTGTTTGAGGAGCACGCGAGTTGGGATTTCAGTCGAAGTCGGTTGCTCCCCTATCGCCGCGTGCTGGGGCAACTTGCGAAACTGGAAGAGCGCATGCACGGGCAAACCAAGTTCAACCTGATTGCACGGTGGCGGCTCGCGGATGAGTTGTGGATCCTTGCATCCACCGGCGTGGTGAAGTCGCGCGAAGTGCCGACGGGTTGGGGACTCGCCGAATGTTCACCCGCGGTGCTGCGACGCGGGGTGAAGCATGCGCTTGCCATGGGTACGTTGCCGCTGCGCGTGATAGTTCCTGCGCCGCGTCATGCCAGCCCGGAGTATCGACGCGCGCGCATATTGCGAAACATTGCGATCGAATTGACGCGGGGTCAGTTTCCAAGGGTGTCGTCAGGGGCGGCGGGAGATTCCGCAGACGCCTCCGGCCACGGCGGCGCTGGGACGAGCACCACGTCCGTGTCCGGGTTGCCGCCATCATCCGATCCGTTGACCCCCACCGACCAGAGCGTGTAACCCGGGTGCCATGCGGCGGCGGGGTCGGCCGGCAGCGCGCGGTAGACGAACGGTCCCTTGCGGTACGGGTCCTTCGGCACCTCGTCGACATACCGCGGACGGAGATCGGCAAGCGAGGCCGGCAGGCGTCCTTCGGCGCGGCGGAACCGCTCGATGGCGACGACGGTCGCCAGCGCACGCTCGAACGTGGCGCCGCGCAGATCGACCAAGGTCGAGGCCCCGGTGAACCCGCGCACTCGAACCCAATTGATCGGGCCGGCATCGTCAAGTGCCGCCATCCCGGCGCTCACCTTCTGCTGGTCCCGGTCCGACGGATCGGCCATGAGCTCCTCGAACAGCACGCCGGAGTGCTCGAGGATGGCACGACGTTGGGGCCAGTAGAAGCCCCCCCAATGGATGCTCGCGACCATGGCCCACGGGCTCGGCTCATGGGCCCATGATGGCCCCAGTGACCCCACCCAAGGGTCCGCGAACCAGCTGGCGAGCGCTCCGAGTTCCCAGTCGACCCTGGCCGCCTTCATCGCCTCCATCGACGGCCGGACCGACTGGCGGCGGATGGCGGCGTCGAGCGCGGACGCCAGCTGCTCGCCACCGTCGGCGTGCAGCGCCTCGGCGGTCACCTGTACAAGCGGGCGAAGTTCGTCGTAGTTGTCGTAGTTGTCGTAGTTGTAGAAGAAGGGAGACGTGCGCGCGAAGATCCGCCGCGCGGCCAGATGCCACTCCAGGGCGCGCGCGAACGCAGGGGCGTCGCGTCGCTCGACGGCGACCACCATCGCGGCGTTGGCCAGCTGCCACAGCCGCTGCGCTGCGACGTAGCGAATCTCGCCGAGGTGTGACGAGTACCGGGGGAGCAACATCGACGCCCCGACGCCTTCGGCGATGCGGTCCGAGGCCCAGGCCAACGACCCGGCGTCCCCCCACAACCCCATCGACTCCAGTGCCTGCAACACGGACTCCTTCGCGATCGACTCGGGCGCACCGGCGTTTCCCCATCGCGTACCGGGGGTGATTCCCTTGATGGCCCGCTGGAACTCAGGCCCGAGCACACTCGACTCCCAGCGGGCAAACTCGGACAGCGGTCTGGCGATCGAATCGGCGGACGGCGGGGTGCCGGGCGGCAACAGCGCCGCGTCGAGCTGTTTCGGCGTCGGAAGCGAAACCAGGTCCGCCCGGGCGGACCACACCTGGGCAAGCGCGAGCGATACCACGGGCAGGACAACGATTCCGACGGCCAGGAGAGTCGCAAGCCCGATCCGTCGGACAGAACGGAACACCGCCCTTCGCCGCTGCGGCGCCCAGAGGCGGTTTTCCTCGAACACCAGCCCGTGCGCCGGCATGAAGCGCCGGACGCCGTCCGCGCCGGCAACGCAGTGATCGCGATACGCCGTGATGTCGATGGACTTCCCGCACTCCGGGCAGGTCACCGCGTGGTTGGCAGACACCACCAGGCCCATGGCGCTGTAGTCGCATGATGGGCAACGCGCGGTCCCTCGCAGCACCCCACGCACCAGCAGGCGAAGAAGAACGTCGCGCCAGAACAGCATGGAAAGGAGGAACACGGTGGCCATCATGGCCACCGACAACGTGATCAGCCATTGGGCTTCCGACCAGCTCCAGTTCCGCAGCACCACGGAAGACGAGACATACACACACCCGAGCGACAGCATCACCCGAGCCACCTCAAACATCACTCTGGAGCGCTGGCCGCCTCGTGCCAAGTCGACGTATCGCCTGCACTGCTCGTCGGTGAAGACGTCAAGCTCTGGAAATGCCCGGTAGATAGGTGACGCAATGAAGCGCATGGTTTGCAACGGCGCGTGAAGCGCTCCGGGCGGGACTCGAACCCTCAACCTGCCGCTTAGAAGGCGGCTGCTCTATCCAGTTGAGCTACCGGAGCATGACGCGTGTCATGGTACGGCGCAAATTTTATTGTGGATGCAAGAAAAAGGGCGGTGTGTTGGCGGCGAAACCGCAAGTGCCTTTACTTTGCCCACGCCTTCAAGGCACATGGTCGCTATCGCAGGGAGCGGCTGGAAAGGATTGGGGATATGCGAACTGAAATGAATGTGATTGGCGGAGTTGGAGTAGCAGCCATCATTGGGTGTTGCATGGTGTATTCGCAGGGTTGGTGCGCCACACAGGCGGTGACGGAGGCGCCACAGGTTCCAGTTGATGATGCAGTCAACCAGGCGGCGCTCTATCTATTGGCGAACCCGCCGTGTGGGGCGTTGGTCACTGATCCATGCCCAACGATGCTGGAGCGACTGTGCGGCGCGGATCCAACAGGGAACGGTGGAATGGGCGGACTAGCCGCCATGTGTGACTGCGAATGCGGCAATGGCTGGTGGACACGGGCACCAGTATCCGTCTCGCTCTCACCAGGGAAGCCACTGACCATGAGCCCCATCAGCGAGAACAGCAACTCCATTTCCTGGCGATGGCAATTGTCGGAGATCGCGCAACCCGAGCACGTTGAGGCCGCTGTGGAGATGTCTGGATACAGTTCGTGGTGGCATGCGGGCTCGATCACCAAGCGCGCCATGGCGCGTCAGGCAACCCTCGCGCGTGAACAATGGGTGGGCACTGGGATCCCGTGCCCGCGGCTGGTCACTATTGCTGCCATGGGGGGCGCCATGCTTGAACTATCCCTGACGTGCTCGCCGAGTATTGGCTGCACGGCAAGCGGATCGGCAACTGCTGCGGGAGCTTGCAGCTCCGTGGGTCGTGCAAGTGCAGACATTGTTGACAAGACCGTTCGTGGCACTGTTGGCTACAGCAGTTACAGCCACACCGTAGTAGTCGATGGCGACTTTGGCTTCGCCGTTGCCGACGACAGTGTTGGCATCGATGGCAAGATTTCCAAAAAGGTGGATTGGAAATTAGACGGCCCGGGAAGCGTCTCCGGGACGGCTGCCTACGTAGTTACACCTGATCGTTCGTATTGCGCGTTTACCAACCGACCAATTGACTTTCGATCGAACGGATGGGCGATCGCGAGCGGAGCTATGTCGGTGGATGAAAATGGCTCCACCAGCATGTCGGCGCTGGCGATTGTTGGGTTGTCGGTGCGTTGATGAAACGGTCATGACAGGCGCAAATCATTGCGAAAACACGCAAAGTAAGAGGGAAACATCATGAATCGGAACGTGAAGCGGCGCGTACGCGCGCTGGTCTGGGCGGTTGTCGGTGCAGTGAGCGGATTGACTCTGGGGGCGCGGGTGTTCGGACAAGACGACGCGCTGGATCGGGCGCGTGCCATGACGGAACAGATGGTTGCCGAACAACATCGCCTCTTGCAGCAATTTAAAGATCAGTTGAACCAGCAAGAAACTGGTCGCAACTGGAGTGCATTGCTTGCACATAAAGCCACCGTCGACTCGGCTTTCGCGCCGCTTCACTTGATCCGCGATGCAATGGAGTCACTCACGGACGGCTCGCAAGGAGTGGACTTGTTGCGATCACTGCGTACCGAATGGCGCGATGCGCCAGTGACGGCGCAGTGGTCGCACCCGGATGGCGCCGATCGTGCGCGGCGCGCACTGGCGGCGTGGGTGCCCACACCACGGACGACCGGGTCAAGTACTGGCACGGAGTCTGGGGCGGCTGCCGAGCAACTGGCACTGCAGGTTGAAGTACGCACCGGATCGGAAGCCTGGGTGGGAACAGATGCTCCGCCAATGATTGCCTGGACCATTGACGCAAGGTGGGACAGCGCTGGGCCCGAACTTCATGCGCGCAGTTGGTGGAAGATTCCGCTGGCCGAACCGGTGCGGATTGACTTTCCACTGGCTCTGGAGGGGCTGGATATCTGGCTGAATTCATCCGGCGTACGACTGCAGGACGATCGCGGAGCCGCCCATGCGGAATCATGGGGATCATGGGCACCGACTCCACTCTTCAACAACCCGCCAACTCTCTATGCCGCGTTCGACGCGCTTCGGCTTATACGAGCGAAAGACAGCGCTGTCACCACGCAGAGCGAATCGCCGAGCGCGGATGCTGCCGCGGACAACCCCTCCGTGCGAACGCGCGTCATCAGGCGTGCCGATGGATCGCTCGTTCGTACCGAGCGGTGGACTTGGGAGGGTGATGTATTGCGATCCGTAGTCATCGAACAAGAACCGGTCCGCCTCGTGCATCACTCCGAACAGGGAGTTGAACTAATCACTGAGGTAGATGGAGTGGAGAAAGTCCGTACGCCGCACCGACCACACTCTGAAATTGTGCAGTTCGCTGAAAGTGCTCGCATTGAGATTTCGTTCCGAACTGCAGACCCAACGCGCGACCGTGTTATGAGCAGTGACGCTCGAGTGCCTGATCGATTGGTGCTGACTGTCGGCGAGCACTGTCGTGCATGGGCGGAATTCGTATCGGTGCGCCTGAGTAAAGCCTCCGAGCCTGATGCGTGGTGCGCGGATCGCAATAGTCGGCTCGCTGCAACTGCAACCGCACATGCCGCACTGAATGCACAAATCGCTGCGGCTATCGCCACGAACGCTCACGATGATGTGGCGCGCATACTTGAAGCAATTGCTGCGCAACATGCAAGCTGTGGCGCTCCCTATGCACAACGAATGGCTGAGTGGGAGCTTGCGGCCGTGCACATGCTTGATGTGGGAATGGAGCGCGCGTGCGAGGAAATTCTGGCCGCCCGCTGGCTTCCCGATATTGGGCATCGCGATGCGGTGCGTGCTGCACAACGTTGGCAAACGGCTGGACATGGGCGATTTGCAATGCTTCTAGCGCGCTTTGGTGGAGTCAAGCCAGAGGAGCTCACGCCACCCGATGCGGTGGAGGATGACAGTGATGAACTCTGGGATGACCGTGACGATGAACTCTGGAGGGCCAGTGACGAAGTCCGCAGTGATGATCCAGCCGGTGCGTCGAGCGTGGCGGCTGCTCCTTGTGACGCCTCATCACTCCAGAACGGTGCGCGTTCGCTCTATGACCACGTGCAGGCAGTGGTCATTGCCACGGTGCGCGACCAACGCATGCTGACCACCATGTTGACGAATCTGTGCCGCGCCTGCACGGATCACCGCGATGAATTGCGCGTAGTGGATGATGCACGCGCTTGCGCCGTCGCGCGCGATGCACGGGTCTTCTTGGCGAGTGCATTCCGCGATGGAAAAAGTGTTCCGGAACCAAGTGCATATGGCCGTCGATTTGCCAAAGACACGGTGTCCATGGCAATCATTGGGTTAGCAAGTGATGACGCCGTGGCTTTCATGCGCGCCGGCTGGGACGTGTACGCACATGCGGCGATTGCCGCGCTGCAGAAGGCGCAACGTGCGGCGCGGGTGATGGAGCGCTCCGCAGGTACTCCTGGAGGCGGATCGTCCAGCACGGATGACGAATCGGCACGGACCTCGACCGACCGCGCAATCGGCATCGCTGTGAAGCGCCAATTGGATGACTACCGTGCCCTTGTCGGAAATGCGTATCACTCCGACATGCAGGTTTCGGCAGACATCGCGCTCCCAAATGCAACCGAAGTGAGCCGCGCGATGGACGCCGTCATTGCAGTGGCAGTCACTCGGGAGCGCCAGCGGGCCTCGGTCATTGGGTCGATCTTCGGTCAGGAGCTGGGGTCAGCGCGTGATCAAGCTGCTGACCGCCGAACCGTGGGGATAGCGGTCACACCTGCGATCGCCATGTTTACCGATTGGTGTTTATCCGACGGGCGATCATCTCCGCGACCGACTCATTGAGCGATCGCACACGAACGATCAAAAATGGCAACGGCCGGACGGCGCGAATCCGCAGCCGTCCGGCGTTGTTGCCTACCCGCCGCCTTCTACATCGGCGGGTCCAAAGCGATCTCCGCAAAGCACGGAGCCCTCACGAAGTCCCGACCCGAAGGCCGCCGGACTCACCGGGAAAGTCGATTGCAACACTCACGCCTGCAAGTGATTTCACAGAAGTAATTGGAATGATGAGACCGAGAATCAGCGGGTCAGGCGCTGCCAGTGCCGTCTATGCGTGCCCATCAGCCTGTGCGGGCGGTACAACGCCCGTACGGGCTCAACCGGAGCCCGGACGCGCTCATGCGACGCCAAGACGGGCTTAAGAAAGCCAGCCAGGGATCAGCAAACGCCACGAACGGCTTAAGAAACGGCGCGAAGCAGCGTGACTCGGCCAATCGGCACCCATTCCGCCACCAAGATGTCGCCATTGGCGAGCCAAATGGCGTCATGCGGGTGCACAAACTTGCCAGGAATGAACTGGTCGCGCGATGCGCCGCGGAGGGAGCTTGGGTTGCCATCGCAGAGCTGGACAACGAGCTCATTCTTGGAGTCCAGAATCGTCACAACGCTGTCCAGATCAGGGACCAGCATGCGGTCGCCGCGAACCTTCATGTCGCAGGGCTGACGCATTGCATTGTTCACAAATCCCAGGTGCGTTCCGTCCAACGACAGGTACTGAATGCGTCGATTGCCTCGGTCAGCTACCACCAACGCGGGCTCTCGTGTGAAATTGGTGCCGCGCAAGTCAACATAGATGCCGTGCGGGCACGCAACTTGGCCGGGGTCCTGGCCGGGACGCGCAATGATCTTCTTCCACTTGCCATCCTTGGAGAACGCATGGACGAAACTGCCTCCGTAGCCGTCGCCAACAAATACTGTTCCATCCGGACCGAACGCCGCATTGGTCGGGCACCACTTGTCAGCGGATGCATCCACGCCGCTTTCCATGGGGCAGCCGGCTTCCCACACCACTTTGCCGTTCAAGTCAGTCTTCACCACCAAGCGTCGGCCTGTATCGCAGTGGTACAGGTACTCCGCGCCGTCTTCTGCATGCAGGTCAAGACCATGCGCGCCGCCCGCGAATTCCTTGCCAAAGCTCCGGATGAACTTGCCATCGGATGAATACACGTACACCGCGTCCTTCAGGGTGCTGGATGGGTGCACCGTGTGCGCCACGTAAATGTTTCCCTTGGCATCCTGCGCAACACCATGCGTGTCGCCGAACGCTGCGCCACCGGGCGGCGGCACCAGCCAATCGTGGTGCACTTCAAAGCGGGCGGAACCAGAGCCAACCACCATGGCGCCCGGGGTTGCTGCCGGAGCGACCGGTGGCGTGACGGGCGCAGCGCTACCGCCAGCCTGCGAACTCCCGAAGGTACAGCCCGGGATAGACGCCGCGAATCCAGCAGCGCCAAGTGCAGCAGCAGTCGTCAGAAACGATCGTCGCGTGTTGTCCATAGGTTCATAAATTACCTACGAACGCCTTCATGGTTGCGAACGAAACCTACCACTGATGAACATTCGCACCCAAATCACCGTTACGGACCAACTGGCGGACCTTCTGTGCCTGTGGTGCCCGGCAATGCGGACCCAACCACAATCTCCACGCCCGGGTGAGTGGCGCGGAATCGATCAATTCCCTGCGCGGTGACTTGCGTGTTAAACACGTACACGCGCTGTAGGCGCGGCAACTTACCGAGCACCGTAAACACTCCATCAGTGGCACCGGAACTCACCAGGTTCACCGTTTCCACCTCCAACGTACGCGACAACAAGACGGTAATTCCCACGTCCGTCAGCGCTGTGTTGTCGACGCGCACCGATCGCACAAACGGCATGGATGGCATCTGCATCATCCCTGCGTCGGACACGGACGCGCGCGCGAAGGAGAGCTCTTCAATCAGCGGAGCAATGGGAATGAGCGCGGAGATGTCTGCATCGCCAACACCCTTTCCACCCGGAATACTGACTGACAAGGTCGACGCTCCAACCGAAACCGGAACCGCGTTGATGCCCCGTCCGCGCAGCGCTGCCGCCTCGGCGACCTGCGCATCGGAGAGCGCTGGCAAGCCAGCGGAGCGACTCTTGGGAGCGTTGATCGGGCCACGGCGATCGGCTACGGAATCAGGCACCGGTGCACCACGGACTCCACTCGATCCATTCGCTTCGATGGAGCCGCCGTCTGCTGGCATCACTGCTCCGGCGGCAATCCATGTTCGAAGAAATTCGAGTTCCGTTGCTTTCAACCGATCGCCCTTTGGTGGCATGGCCTCGTCATCTTCTGCCGGCAAGAGGCATCGCTCAATCATTAAGCTGTGCGCGGGATCACCGGGCTGCACAATCCAGATTCCGCTCGAATCACGCGAAACCAAGGACGATCGCACGTCCATCGAGAGACCGCCTTTGTGCTTCCCGTTGCCGTGGCACTCGTAGCAGCGATCTTGGAGAATTGGCAGAACGTTCGAGGTGTAGAACGCCAGTTTGTCGGCATCGGAATCGCCGTTGCCGGTGGCGTTCGCTGCCGTGGCGCCGCTTCCCGTCGCGTCATCGTCCTTGGCACCGCCAGCGCTCGGCGAGCCGCCGTTCCATGCTTTCAAGATTGGCTCCAACACATAGTTCTCACCCCACACCATGTCACCACCAAGGTGTCCAACCCAGCCGACCAGCAACGCGGCTGCCAGCAAGACGCCGCGCGCGATCGGGGTGATCTGCGCCGCATTCACCGTGTGGCGAGCCGCACGAATGGCCATCCACGCGACAGCAATGAGAACAACCGCGCAGGTAATACCTAACCAACGGTGCCAAAACAGCGAACTCGTTTCCGCCTCGCTCTCGGAGAAGAACCAGCCTGTGCCACTGGCGACTACGGCGCCAAGTGCAGCGAGGCCCAGCGCTATCGGCGTGAAGGCGGACAGGCTCGGCCGTCGCTGAACGAAGCGCGCTGCCTCGACCACCAGGGCGGCAAACACCAACCCCAGCGGCAGGTGAACCATGATTGGGTGCAGCCGGCCAAAAGACTCAAGGACGGGCGAGACGGCGTCAGCAATGACAATCGCGGAATGCATATTCCAAGCGTACCCCGATGGAAGTACGGTGTTGCACGATGGCTCTACCGCCCACGATTCTTCACGCCGATCTTGATGCGTTTTTTGCATCGGTTGAGCAGCTTGACCACCCAGAAATGCGTGGCAAGCCGGTCCTCGTGGGCGGACGCTCCGGACGAAGCGTCGTGGCCACTGCCAGTTACGAGGCGCGCCGCTTTGGATGCCGAAGCGCCATGCCGATGATGCGTGCCTTGGCGCTGTGCCCGCACGCTGTGGTTGCCACGCCTCGTTTCGATCGATACTCCGAACTGAGTGATCGATTCATGGCCCTCCTCGGGCGCTACTCCCCGCTGCTTGAAGCATTGAGTGTTGACGAAGCGTTTCTTGATGTGACCGGCAGCCGATTGCTGCACGGCGATGGCGTGACCATTGCTCGCGCCATCCGAGCTGCAACGCGTGCGGAACTTGGTCTGACCGTCAGTGTTGGCGTTGGCCCAAACAAGTTTGTTGCCAAACTCGCCAGTGACATGAATAAGCCGGATGGCATCACCGAAGCCCCACTGCTTGACGCCACACTCTTGGCCAACTGGCTAGCACCGATCGGTATCGAACGCATGTGGGGCATCGGACCAAAGTCACTGCCACGGTTCCACGCCGCCAATGTAATCACCTTCGGTGATCTCCAACGAATGCCTGAGCACGAGGTGCTAGCGCGCCTTGGTAGCCATGCCTTGGAAACGCAATTGCGTGCACGTGGAATTGACAACCGCGCCGTGGAAACCGAACACGATCGCAAGGGTATTGGCCATGAAACCACCTTTGCGGAAGACGTCTTAGATCCGGAATGCATACTAGAAACCCTGCAATTCCTTGTGGAAAGCGCCGCTCGCCGCCTCCGCAACGCTGCAGGCACTACACGCCGGATCACCATCAAAATTCGCTTCGGTGACTTTGAGACCATCACCCGGAGCACCACCCTTGATGCCGATACCGATCGCACCCTAGTGATTCTTGCAGCAGCCAAAGATCTATTCACACGATGGGCTGCACGCGAGTTCGTTGCCGTGCGACTCATTGGCGTCCGGCTGGAATGCACCGCACCTGGCGATGAAACATCTGCGTCACTCTTTGCGGATCCGAATGCGGAACGCGACCGCACCGTCGACCGCGTGGCCGATGCCATTGAGCGCAAATTTGGCAAGGGCATGATCGGACGCGGACGACCGCCCAAGTAACACCCTCTCACTCACCGCCACTAGCGCGCATATTGTTGTACGCGTTCAATGCGGCTACCCGATAGCACTCGGCGTAAGTTGGATAGTTGAAGACGTTGGACAGGAAGAAGTCGAGTCCGCCATTCAGGCGAATCACTGCTTGCCCAATGTGCACCAACTCTGTTGCATTGGCTCCAAGAATGTGCACGCCCAGCAATACGCGTGTTTCGCGATGGAAGATCAATTTAAGAAATCCATCAGCGTTCTGATCAATCTTTCCACGCGCAATTTCACTGTATCGGGCCACACCAATTTCGTATGGAACCTTGTCGGCGCTCAATTTCTGCTCCGTGGCGCCCGCACTGCTCAACTCCGGAATGGCGTAAATGCCAACGGGATAACTGTCGCCCATCGGACTCACTGGAGCGCCAAACATGGCCAGCGCAGCAATCCGGCCCTGGGCAGCACTCGTGGCGGAAAGTGATGGGAATCCAATCAAGTCGCCCGCAGCAAAGATGGATGGCGTGCTGGTTCGGTAGTACTCGTCCACTTTGATTCGACCGCGCTCATCGGCCACCAGGCCGGCGCACTCCAAATGCACTCCTTCGACACACCCCTGGCGTCCACCAGAGATGATGGCGGCATCAGCGGTCACGCGCTTGCCGCTTTCCAATTCCACTTGCACCCGGCGCGTTGGTTCCTCAATCAGCTTGATCGAGGTGACATTCTCGTTGCACCGAAAGACCATGTCGTGGGTGCGCATCTCATGCATGAGTTCGTCCACGGTTTCGTGGTCCATGAATGAAATCGGCCGTGCGGCGCGCTCAACAAGCGTGACCTTGGTGCCAAGTGATGCAAAGAATGATGCGTATTCCACGCCAATCACACCGCCGCCAACAACCACCAAGCTGCGAGGAATCTCCCGCAATTTGCCGACGGTATCGCTGGTCAGAATGATTGGCGATTCTTCGCTTGACTGATCGGGACATCCCGGAGGAATCACCGGTCGAGTGCCAGCGGCAAGCAGCGTGAAGGCGGTGGTGATGGTGCGATCGCCATCAGCGCTATCAACCATGATGGTGTTGGAATCGACGAACGAAGCGAAACCCCAGAAGATCTTGACGCCGTTACGCACCAACATGGAGCGAATGAGTTGCTGCTCATCGTGAATCACGGAAGAAACACGGTCAAGCAACTGCGGCATGGTCATCTGTACGTGATCGACACCGATCGCTTCCAGTGAGCGCTGCACAGTTCCCCGCTTGAGACTGATGACCGCTTCGCGAAATGTCTTGGAAGGCAGCGTGCCCAGGTGCACTGAAACCCCGCCGACGCCGCGCTTGCGTTCCACCATGGCCACGCGCTTGCCCAATTTGCAAGCCTGAATTGCCGCACTCTGGCCAGCAGGTCCGCTGCCAATCACCACTAAGTCATATTCGTAGATGGCATCCATGGACTGTGCAGCCTAGCTCCTCAGGCCACTACTTCTTGGCGGGTGGCCAACACAACACCCCCCAATCATCGGAATATCCGTGATTGATGACCACTTGAATGGCCGCCAGTGCCACCGCATCCAAAATCATGGATGTTCGCTTGAGGACGGTGCGATTCTCGCGGCTCCCATAGGTGGATCCGCCCTGCGCCAACTGTGCATGCACCAACGCGCACCGCTCCAACAGGTGAGCCAACACCTTGTCCCATCGCCGGCGAGCAATGAGTTCCTTCAGGTCGACGCTGGCAAAATGCCGCGCTAAATAGCGATCGGCAAACATGCTGGCAACCAAGGTGCGATCACGCTCCAGTGTGGCTGCAACAATTCCATCCTGATCGGTTGCTGCAAGTTGCTTTACAAAAGCCGCCAACGCGGCGCGCTCCCCTAACGGTTGATTGCGCGTCACATCCCAGCGCGCGCACAATGCAGAAAGGCCAGCCCATTGCGCCAACACGCGATCGTCAAGCTCTGCTTCGCGGCACGACTCGGCGTGTTCAAGCCACGTGAATGCACGATGGATACGAATCCGGTTGTCCTCGTAAAGCCGAGCATTGGCGTAGGAATCCCGGCGCGGCTTCCATAACTTACGGAGCGTGGCAAGGGGGAGTGGTGCCGAGAGAATGCTGGTGCGCATGGAACAGCAGCGTAGCGTTGAACAGTCGTGCCGACGGCACCACGTTTATGCAGGCTTGGAAACGGGCTCGTCCCACGGCTCGATGTGCGCGGTGGCATTGCCGCCATCGGTACATCCCAGGGCCACCTCTATCTCGTACTCAATGGACGAAGCCAACTCATGGGCAGTGCGCACATCCAGTGAATCGTCCACTTGCACATGAAAGTCCACCCAGTGGTGCCTGCCAATGTGTCGCGTCCGCAGTTTGTGCCAGCCTCGAATCAGCGGCGCACGAGCACCCGCCGTGCCGCTGATGTGCGCATCCAGAATCTTGCGGACCGTCTCGTAATCGCCAGCGTCCTGCTCATCAACCAATTCTCCAAGCGAGCGCCGCACCATGCGAATCCCCAGGCCAACCAAGATGCACGCCATCAGAATTGCGACCAGCGGGTCGATCCACACCAGGCCGGTCATGCGCACTGCGACCAGCGCAGCAATCGCGCCAACGCTGGTGATTGCATCAGAGATCAAGTGACGGCCATCGCCCACAAGAGCCGCGGATCCACTCCGACGCCCAAGTTTCATCAGCCACGCTCCAAGCGCGCCATTGCCGACGGCGGTAGCGCCGATGAGAAACAACCCCCATTCAATGCGCTGCACACCCAGATCGCCAGCCAGCAATCGGTGCGCCGCTTCCCAAACGATGCTCGCGCCGGCCGCACCAATGAGCGCACCTTCCACTGACATACTGACAAATTCAAATCGCCCGTGACCGTAAGGGTGCGTGCGATCTGCCGGCCGGTGTGCTTGCGAAATTGCCCACAGCGCAAATCCACTTGCAACAACATTGATGATGGATTCGAGCGCATCGCTGTAGACCGCCGAAGAGCCCGTCATCCGCCACGCAACAAATTTCACAGCCATCAGTACAAACCCAACCGCTACTGCAATCGCCGCAGCGCGGCGCTCAGTGGCGTGCATGGCGACTGATGCTTCAGTTGGCATGATCAGGCGCAGTTGCCGCAGCGGGTTCCGTAGTGGAAGATGTTGGTGCCACTGCAGGTGCCGTCACTGGCACGGCAACTGGATCCGGAGCGCCCGCATCGCCAGCACTTTCAATGAAGACATCAAGTAACTGCCCAGGCGCCACGGGGACATTGGGATCCTCAAACACGTAGATCACCTGCAGGACGCGCGTATCAATGCGCTCGGCGTTCTCACCAGAAAGTGTCTTCTTCGGCAACACCAGTGGCACACGACGGACAAAGCTCACCGGAAAGCTCGCCTGCCGCCCACCGCGCAGAGAGGCGATCGCTTTGCCCTTGTCACTAAATCGCCACGCATCGAGCTCATCAATATCCACACGGATGTATAGGGGATCAAGGTCACCAAGCGTCATTTGCGTCTTGGCGCCGGGACCCGCGGCGGCATACTGCCCGGGCCGCGCATCAATACGGAGAATCTGCGCATCAATGGGGGCGCGCGCAATGCAGCGATCAAGCTCCGTGTGAATCATCCCCACCTCGGCCTTGGCGGTAGCAACATCAGCCTCAATGACCCGCAGGTCTTCTGGATAGGTTCCCTTGCGGACGAATTCCAAACTTGCTTCTGCCTCTGCTGCCTTTGACTCGGCGTTGGCTACTTCATACTCCCGCGTCGGAAGTTCATTGTGACTCATGGCACCAGCTTCACCGATGGCGCGCAAGCGATCGAGGCGCCCCTGCGCATCCCGCACCGCGGCACGGGTCTGATCCGCGCGCGCCTGCGCCTGCTTCAAGGTCTCCGGCTTTGGCAGGCTGCGCGACTGTGCCAAGCGAGCCTCAGCGGCAAAGGCGCGCGCTTCTGCGCCCGCTGCCTGTGCGGTCAGCGCGCGGCGGTCGATGATGAAGAGCGGCTGCCCCTTGACCACTCGCTGACCTTCCTTCACCAATACTTCTTCGATCAAGCCACTGACTGGTGCGCCAAGCTCAATGAGTTCCGACGATGGCTCAACGATGCCCGAGCCACTGACCCGGTCGCCGTAGGGTGAAGCCACTGGCGGCACCATCGGCGGAGGTGCTGGCATAGCCGCATTCTGCTTGGCGACGGTGTACGCCGAAGCAACGATGCCAACGACTGCGAGTATCGGGAGTGCGATGAACTTCCAATTCATGATCAATGCCTGTGTGGGAGGACTGTGACTTGCAGGGAAGCGTAGTTCAATGGCGCTTTGCGGCATCACCCATCCGCTGTGCGGATTCGGCGAGTGCCTCTGCGGGGGTACTGACGTGGGTAACGCGGCCGTCATCAAGATGAGCGATGCGGTCCGCGAAGTGATAGATACGTTCGTCGTGCGTCACCACAATGACAACGCGTTCAGCAGCGGCGGTGAGTTCCCGGATCAACCCCATGACCTTTTGGCCCGTGGCGCCGTCGAGCGCACTGGTGGGTTCGTCACAAACAAGAAGGCGCGGGCCGGTCACCAACGCGCGCGCAATAGCTACCCGCTGCTGCTGTCCGCCCGAGAGCTTGTTGGGGCGAGTCAATTCACGGCCCTTCAATCCAACTTCTTCCAAGAGTTTCGCGGCGCGGTCGAGGGCATCCTTCTTGGGATGGTGCCGCAGAAGCAGCGGCACAGCAACGTTCTCCAGGATGGAGACTTGTGGAATCAGGTTGAACTGCTGAAAGATAAATCCAACATTCTTGCCGCGCCAAAGAGTGCGCTCGTGATTACTCAGCGCGGATGGATCGGTCCCAAGCACCGTCAGTTCGCCTTCGTCGCGCTGCAGCAGACCCGCAAGAATGGAGATGAGCGTGGTCTTTCCACATCCCGAAGGACCCACCAGTGCCATCATTTCACCAAAGCGCACTTCAAGATTCACGCCACGCAGCGCGCGCACCATGGAATCACCGACACCGAAGGTCTTGAACAATTCATTGCAAACGATGCTGTTGGCCGGCTCGCTCATCCTTGGAATACCTCAGATGGATCAAGTTGCACCACGCGACGCATGCTGAAGAGACTGGAAGCAACCACAATGAAGATCACCGCCGCAGCGGCAATCACCGGAATGTGCCAGGTCATCTTGAATGCCAATTTGTCACCGGGAATTGCCAGGCCAACGATCGAGGTAACCCCCAAGCCAAGACCGAGTCCAAGAACGCCCGCCACCGCGCCTTGCAACGCCACCAGGCCAAGCAGTCGACCCGTCGTCGCACCCATCGCTTTCATCGCGCCGAAATACTTCAGATTGTCCAGCGTGAAGTTGTAGAACATCTGCCCCGCAATGGCTACACCCACTAGAAATCCAAGCACAATGGCAATTCCAAAGTTGATGGGAATTCCGGTTTGCGTCATCCAATAGGTAATGGTGGTCCACGCAAAGTCATGCGGGGTGTACACCGCGAGGTCAGTCTCGCGCGCGATGCGGTCCCGCAATTCCGTCACGGAAACTCCGGGCGCCGCCTTCACAAGAATCATGCTGAGCGTTCGGCGGTTCGCTGGCGCAAATCCAATGGCTCGCGAATAGGTGGTGTAAATCGTGGGGACATTTTGGAATGTCGGCTTGGTCTCCGCGATGCCGCCGATGACCGCGCGGCGCTCGTTGAGTTCCAGTTCCTCACCGATTTCAATCGGACGCTTTGGCCCACTTGGATCGGCAGGATTGATGGGTTGCGCTAAGCGCGAACGAGCACCACGCGTCTCAATGATGATGGTGTCTGGCTTGCGGAGGACACTGACGTCCCCCTTGATCATGCGCGCTGGCACACCAATCAGGCTTGCATCATCAACGCCTACTACATCGCAAATCTGCCGGGAGCCACTAGGCAGCTTGGCAACCAATAGGCCTTTGAAGAGCGGGACTGCCCAACCCACTCCGTCCACGCTTCGTACCCGCTGCAAGGCAGTGACTTGCATCGGCTTGGTGTCATCTACAAACTGCATGGTTGGATCGGTGACCCAAAGATCCGCTTGTGGAGTTTCCTCAATGAGCGCATAGGTGCGGCTCATCAACCCAACAAAGATGCTGGCCTGCTGCGCAATGAGCAGTGTTGCAAAGGAAAGCCCCAGCAGAATTCCATAGAACTTTGCCGTGTCACCGAAGAGCATCTTGATGGCAATGGTTCGCATAGAGAACTCTGTTCAAAGCTTCAACTGGAAGCCAAATTCAACCGTGCGATCCGAGGGAAGATTGAACGCGCTGGTCACGTCGGCTGCATTGGAGTGCAGGAAGATGAAAATTCCTTTGCGCCAACCAGCCATGCGCGCCGGACCGCCAGGAACTACTTGCATTTTTCGTGCAAAGTAGGTGGTTTCTTCGGTATCGAACGGCAATCCGCGCTCGCGCGCGAGACGCAGGATGGCCGGTGCGTCGGGCTGCTCCATGAATCCGACGTGCGCCGAGACACTCCAGAATCCATCCGGCATCCAACGCACTGTGACGCGCTCGCGGTCGGCAACAAACGGCTGTTCGCTGGGGGCGATCGAAAGAAGGATCACTTGCTCATGCAATACATGCGCGTGCTTGACGAAATTCACCAAAGCAAACGGTGCCTGAGTGGTTGGCGTCAGGAACACGGCGGTGCCGGGAACGCGTGGTACCACCTCTGACCAAAGCCGCGCCAGGAATTCATGAATCGTTTCGCCTTGGGCGGCAATCTGCCGTCCCACCGCCAGCGTTCCTTGATTCCAAGTGACCATCACTATGGAACCGGCGGCCGCAATGGCCAGCGCATACCAACCACCATGGAACACCTTGAGAAGGTTGGATGACAGGAATGCCAAATCAATCGCTAGAAATACGCCAACCACAATCCATACCACTGGTGGCTTCCATTTCCAAGTCTTCAGCGCCACCTCAGCAAACAACAGCGACGTGATTCCCATGACTGCCGTCACTGCAATGCCGTACGCATCGGCAAGCGCTGCTGAGGAGCGGAACAAGAACACCGTCATCAGGCATCCAATCATCATGGTCCAATTAAGGAACGGGATGTATATCTGACCTTCGGTAAAGCTGGATGTGTGCACCACGGCAAGGCGTGGCAGGTAGTTGAGGCGGATCGCTTGGCGCGCCATCGAGAAGACGCCGGAGATCATCGCCTGGCTAGCAACAATGGTTGCAAACGTAGCCAGAACAACCATGGGAATAACCCAACCCGCAGGCACCAGACCGTAGAACGGTTTGTATTGCGAAAGTAACGCTGGATCCGGCGGGTTGGCGATCGCCCATGCGCCTTGGCCAAAGTAGTTCAGAATCAGGCATGGCCACACGATCGTGAACCATCCAAGCCGAATCGGGCCAATTCCGAAGTGGCCGATGTCGGCATACAGCGCCTCGGCGCCCGTCACTACCAGGACAATGGAGCCAAGCAAAAGGAATGTGCCTGACGGATTCGCTGCAATCAGTTCCATGGCGTACAGGGGATTCACTGCGGCAAGCACACTTGGATCCAAGACGATGGCGCGCAGTCCAAGAAATCCCAACACACCAAACCACAGAAGCATCACCGGACCGAAGATGCGGCCGATGTGCCCCGTTCCAAATCGCTGCACGGCGAACAAGAACACCAGCACCACTGTTGTTAATGGGGCCACCCATCCTTGCAGGCTTTCGTCAAAGACGGTGAGACCTTCCATCGCTGACAGCACGGAGATGGATGGCGTGATGACGCCATCGCCGAACAGTAATGCACTGCCCATGATGGCCATGGCACCAAAGAACGCCAATCGGTAATCCGCGCGCCGCTGCAGACCGCGCGGCAAGAGGGAGAGCAATGCGAACAATCCACCTTCGCCACGATTGGTGGCACGCATAATGAGTAGCTGATACTTCGCAACCACCACCAGGAACAGCGCCCAGAAAATCAAACTCAGAACGCCCATCACGAACGCGCGATCGGCGCTGCCGTGGTGGGCAATGGTTTCCTGAAACGCGTACAGCGGGCTGGTGCCGATGTCCCCGAATACCACGCCGACCGCGCCGATCGCCAACGCGATGCCGCCACCATGGCCGGTGCTATGCCGACTCGTGGAGGAGTGCGGATCTGCGATAGGAAGCGAAGCGCCTACGACGGCTTGGGTGCCATCCACCACCGTCGGCACGAGAGGTGCTATCGGGGCGTCAAGGTCTGGGCGTGCGTTGGATGCGTCGTCTGGCACGTGCGATGCCTCCGGGAGGGAGGCGGGGGGACATTGTACTTCGGCTACCGATGCGCTACATCAAGCGATTAGCGCTTGTTTGACGGCTTGACCGTGAACGGCGTCTTGACCTTCGCCGTCACGCCGGTTGCCATATCAGTCGCTTCGATTGCTAGTCGATATTGACCGCCGAGTATGGAATCAGGGAGGCGAACCATCCGCGTGATGAATAGTTCATCCGTCGGCGCTGCCGCGGTATGCGTTGCGTCAAACGGACCTTCGCTCCAGATGACGGTTCCGGCCAAGTTCTCGATGCGCAGCGAGTACTGCGCATGCGCTGCAACGCGTCCGCCGTCTCCTGGGACGAATGGCCAATTGAGCAGCTCGACGTACACAAGGAACCGATCGCCAGGATGCAATGACCCGGCATCCAACGGCTCGATGTCTCCGAAGGCACGAACCTTGGAAGCCATGACTGGATTCGTTAGCTTGATCGGAGCGGGCGCTGGAGGGGGCAAGGGGGCGGGTACGGGCGCAGGAGCGGGTGCAGGTGCCGCGACCGGTGCAGGCGCAGGTGTTGGTTCCGGTACCGGTGCAGGTTCCGGTTCCGCAACTGGCGTGGGCGCAGGTTCAGCAACCGGTGCAGGCGCCGGTTCAGCAACCGGTGCGGGCGCGGGTGTTGGTTCCGGTTCCGGTGCCGGTGCTGGTTCCGGTTCCGCGGCTGGCGCTGGCGCGGGTTCAGCAACCGGCGTAGGCGCGGGTGTTGGTTCCGGTTCCGGTGTCGGTGCTGGTTCCGGTTCAGCGACCGGCGCTGGCGCCGGTTCAGCAACCGGTGCAGGTGTTGGTTCAGGTGTCGGCGCCGGTGCTGGTTCAGGTGTTGGCGCAGGCGCGGGCTCCGGTTCACGCGCCGGTGTTGGCGTCGGTTGCTCGCGAACGCCCGATCTGTCAGCGGCCGGAACAATCGCCGTGCCAGCCATGAGTACAGGCGCAACGGGGCTTGCAGCCTTGACGGACACCCGGTTCGGCATCGTTGGTTCTGGCGGAAGCTCCGCCGCACTTGCGGGCGCCGCCTCGGCAATGCGTGACTCTGTAACCGCTGGCGCAGGTGCCACCTCAACCGGTACGACCACGGGGACCACCGCCGCTACTGGAACAGCAGCAACGGCAGGAATCGATTCAGGCACAGCCACCGGAACAGCGGCGACCGCAGGAACTTCAGCCACCGGCTCAGCCACCGGCTCAGGCACCGGCTCAGGCAGTAATGGTGGCGGCGCAGTGTCGATCGCGCGCATGGTGTCCACCGGCATCGCTTCTGCCGACTGCGGCACGGGCAATGCAGCAATCTGAATCGGATCGGCTGGAGCCAATGTCATCTCAAACATCGGCAGCGCGGAGGGGCGAACACTCGGCGAACTTGTACGAGCAGCCACCTGTGAATCAACACGCCGCCGCGTATCGGCCTGCGGCAGCGGATCAATGGTCTCGCGAATGACGACGGGCTGCGCACGCACCGGAGTGATCGGCGGAGGCGCAGTGGGCTGCCCCGATGAACACGCCGCCAATGCGACACATGTTGTGAGCGTGGTGAATGGGAGCAGCGTGTCTGAGTATTTCATCGAATGCGATCGCCGATGGTAACCACTAGCGCCTCAAAGGTTCGAGCGCTGTCCGAACTGAAACCCGACTTTGTGCGCGCATCAGTACGCACACTCTCCGCCAGGAGCGCGGCCGCGCCAGCACTACCAAGGGCACGCGCCGCGCGACATACCAGCGACTGCGCATCGCCCCAAAGTTTGAGTTGCTTGGAAATTGCAAAGTCGTTCTGCCCGTCGTCCATGAGTCGCGCTGCATCGTGCGCTTTGCGCAGGAGGTCAACGATGGTCCACCCAATCAACACGTCGGCGACGCCTGAAACACGGACCAATTCGTTCAACTTGACCAGCGCCGCGCCCGCGCCCTGTTGAATGAGTACCGACTGCAATCCCCACGCCTGTTCCTCGCGCGACAGGCCAACAAATTCTGAAACCAGCGCGCGCGAGATCGGCTTGCCCTCACCGGCTGCGGTCGCCAACTTGGCAAGTTCAGTATCGATGCGCGCCAAGTCCGGTCCGATCTTTTCCACCAACAGTTCCGCGGCCCCTGCGGCCAACTTTGCACCGTGGCGCTTCTCTGCACGCACGCCACACCAACTGATCGCGTCTTTATCTGATGGCGGTTCGCACTTGATCACTGCCCCACCGCTGGCTTCAACAAGTTTGTCAAACTTGCCAGGATTCCACCGTGTGCCCGCGCGCATCAAGAGTGTGCTCTCTTGCTGCGGATTTGCTGCGTAGCGCTCCATGGCACGGCGCCGATCTTCAGCTCCAATGAATCCTTCAGCATTGTCAATCACGATGAGCTTGTGCTGCGAGAGCAACCCGTAGGAGCGGAGTTCATCCATCACCTGCGCAAGGGTTGCTGATGCTCCATCAAACTCAAATCGATCCACCGATCCAAATTTTTCTGTCAGCGCTGCATGAAGTTGCCGCGAGTGCTCGACGCGCGTGAACGAATCCTTGCCCGTGAGCACCACGATGCGCATGGAAGCGTCGGGGGACATACGGGATGCTTTCGATCCGGAAGCTGCTGAAGCGCGTGCCATCAGGCTGCGGAGTGTAAGACGGGTGCGCGGTACGCTCCAATCCGTGCCGGAAGCGAACTTTGACGGAATCGTCGGCCCCACCCACAACTACGCCGGGCTATCGCCCGGAAACGTGGCAAGCACCTCAAATCAAGGAACAACGGCTCGACCACGCGACGCGGCACTGCAAGGCCTTGCCAAGGCTGCCGCACTCGCGCGGTTGGGTCTTGTGCAAGGTTGGATTCCGCCCCACGAACGACCACACATCGCAACACTGCATGCGCTTGGATTCACTGGTTCGGATGAGGTGGCTATTGCAACGGCCGCCCGCGATGCACCGCATCTCTTAGCGCGCGCATCAAGCGCTAGTGCGATGTGGACCGCCAACGCTGCCACCGTCACACCTTCGAAGGATTCCGGTGATGGCCGCGTTCATATGACTGTGGCCAACTTGCGCACCATGCCACATCGCGCCATCGAGGCGCCGCAGACCGCGCGCACCCTGCGCGCCATCTTCCGTGACGAACAGCGATTTGCCATTCATGATGCGCTTGCCCCGCTTGACGCCTCGGGCGCACCGTCACCGTGGGGCGACGAAGGTGCGGCAAATCACACGCGGTTCACCGCATCTGGTGGCAATGGCGGCGAAACTCCTGGAGTACATCTCTTTGTATTCGGCGCGCAAGCCAGCGGCGCCGGCCGGCGTCCTTCGCGCTATCCAGCGCGGCAAACACTCGAAGCTGGTCAAGCGATCGCAGCACTGCACGGCATTCGCAACGATCAATGCATCCACGCCCAACAACATCCCGCTGCCATTGATCATGGTGTATTTCATAACGATGTGATCTCTGTTGGAAATGGATCGTTCTATCTGGTGCATGAATTGGCGCTCCTTGATCAAGACCGAGTTCTTGACGATCTCGCTGCCGCGGTAGGACCCAATTTCCAAGCGCTGGTTGTGGCGGAATCGGAAGTGAGTGTCGCCGATGCGGTACGCACCTACCTCTTTAACTCGCAGTTGATTTCACTGGCAGACGGCACCATGGCGCTGATACTGCCTGTCGAGAGCGAAGGCCACCCAGGCATCGCGCGGCTGGTGCAACGCATGGTGGATAGCGCGACGTGCCCGGTGAAGTCCGTCATTTACCTCAACGTTCGCGAGAGCATGCGCAACGGCGGCGGACCAGCATGCTTGCGACTACGGGTACCTCTCACTGCAGAAGAAGTGACGGCGGTCGCCCCGGGATGCCTATGGACGCCGGCAGGCCATGCCGCGCTGGAGGCGTGGGTACGTCGTCACTATCGGGAGGAACTGTCCCCCAAGGACTTGGCGGACCCACAACTCTTGCGCGAGTCACGAACTGCGCTCGATGAATTGACCACCATCCTTGGTGTTGGTCCGATCTACGACTTTCAGCACTAGCGATGCGCCTCGGGCGCGCACTGCGCGGGTGTGTTGCGTGGACCCGTTGCAAAGTACGCTTGACGGCGTGGATCGAACCAAGCGCATCGTCCTCTCCGTAGTTCTCGCGACTGTCGCATTCACCGTGGTGTTGGCGCTGTTCCTGCGACGTGCGCCCGTGCCACCCGCTCCGGTTGCCCCCGCGCCGGCACCAGTACCGGAATCCGAGCCAGCACTGCCGCCCACACTTGTTGAAGCTGGAACTGAGAACGCGCCTGGTCCGCCAACAGCATTGCGTGACTGGATCGCACCAGAAGAGCTCGCTGCGCGAGAAGCCGCACGCCTTGCAGAAGAACTACGAGCAAAATCCCGCGATGCATTCGCGCGCGGCATCGCAGCACAAAAATCTGGCGATCACGCCGCGGCCATCAATGCTTACCGTGAAGCACTCACTATTGATGCCGGCATGGCGGGAGCATGGACCAACTTGGCGCTAGCGCTGGACGCCACTGGAAACAGTGCCGACGGTCTTGAGGCTGCACGCAAAGCGGTTTCGTTGCCAGCCATGAAAGACGCCAAGCGCCGTGCGCATGCGATGCATACGGTTGGCCACCTGGCTCTCAAGACGGGCGCGCGCGATGAAGCTGTTGCCGCCTTTGAGGAAGCGCTGCGCGCCGATGCGCGCCAGGCTGCTGCGGCCCTTGAGCTTGCGGCACTGTGGAACAGCGAAGGAAAGCCTGAAAAAGCGCTTGCCGCGCTGGTAGTTGCCAAGGAAGCGGGCGCGGAAAGCGCTGCTATTTACACCGCGCTCGCCATTCACTGGTGGAACGCTGGTGACATTGCCAAGGCGCAAGGCAACGCAGACGACGCACTCCGCATCGACCCCAACGACATTGAAGCGAAAGCGATACTTGGTTGGTGCTGCTTGGCACAAAAGCGTTGGGGCGATGCTGCACAGCGGATCGATGAAGTAGTGCGTGTGCGGCCAAATGACGCTGATCTGCAAGCGGCGCTCGGTTTCGCCTATGACAAGCTGGGGCGGCACCAAGATGCAATTGCTGCATTTGATCGTGCCATCGCGTTGGCGCCCGCGCATCCGTCAGCGCATGCACAACGCGGCGCGGCGCTCGAGGCCACGGGCGATGTTGAACGCGCGCGTCTCGCCTATGAAATTGCCGCGAAGAGCGGATCGTCTGAAAGTGTTGCGGCATCGCAGATGAAGTTGGCCGTGGTTGCATACAAGGATAAGCGTTGGGCCGACGCACGCACCTTGGCCGAGGCCGCCATCGCCGCGGATCCCAAGTCCGTGCAAGCGCGCTACGTGCTGGGACTTGCGTGCTTTGCGCTGGGAGACCGCACATGCGCGGGGGAGCAGGAGTATCAACTCACCCTGCTCGATGCGGAACGCGCGGCGGATCTACGCAAGCTCATATCTGAGGAATGACTGGATGATCGTGCTGCATGTGATCTCAGGGCCAGATAGCGGGAAGCAACACGTGTTGCCCGACACCGAGCCACAACTGATCGGCCGCAGTACGGAAGCCCTTGGTTCCACTGATTCCAGTGTGAGCAGGCGCCACGCGGAACTCACGCCGTCGACCGGCGAGTGGTACCTCCGCGATCTCCGTAGCACGCACGGCACGTGGGTGAACGGACAACGCATTGAGTCTCGCATGCAATTGCGGACCGGAGACGTGATTCGCTGCGGCGATACAGAGATGCGTGTTCAAGCGCTCAATCCAGGCGCAGTAGCGACGCCGGTGCCGGAGTCAGACCCCGCGCGCTTGCAGGCCATGGGCGAGACCGTTGCCACTATCAGCCATAGTGTGAAGAACATCCTGCAAGGACTTCGCGGCGGAGCTGATGCCGTGGAACTCGCACTGCGCCGCGGCGATCTGGAAATGGCGCGCGAAGGCTGGCCGATCGTTGCACGCAACCTTGATCGCATCTCATGGCTGGTGATGAACATGCTTGCGTATGCCAAGGATCGCCCTCTGGAGATTGAAGAGTCAGATATTGGAGCAGTGGTACTGGAAGCATGTGAGTTGATGAAATCAACCGCGGATCGCCGCGGCGTTCAGTTACTCACGCACGTCGATCCCTCTTTGCCGCCCGCGCCGATCGATGCAAACGCCGTTCATCAGGTGCTTCTCAATCTGCTTGCAAATGCAGTGGAGGCGGCGCCGGACCGCAGTGGTCGAGTCGCGGTCCGTTGTGAATTCGATGCGCCAAACAAGGTGTTCCGCATTGATGTGAGCGACAATGGCGCAGGGGTACCGATTGAGCAGCAAAGCCGTCTCTTTGAGGCATTTGCAAGCACTAAAGGACAGCGCGGAACGGGGCTCGGTCTCGCGGTGGCGCGCGCACTGGTTGAGCGGCACGGAGGAACCCTGACGTTCGCAGCGCTCGTGCCGCATGGAACGCAGATGCGCGCGGAATTCCCAGCAGACCGCGGCGATCCAGACTCGGATCGAACCCGCGGACCCTTGCCCACTCGTGAGCCGGACACCGAGTGGGACTCCGTCATTCAGTAAGTAGTTCAAGCACCGGGACAAGTGAACTGGCTGCGCTCAGTGACCGGCGATGACCTCACCGAGTTGCGAAGTCGGCAGCCGCGGTCGGCACCGTCTCCAAGATGTTCATGACAATCTCATCCGCACCGCGGCCCTCCGCCTCCGCTTCAAAGTTGAGCAATACGCGATGCCGCAGCGCTGGAAGCGCCACTCCCTTGATGTCTTCCACGGAAACGGTGGCGCGCCCAGCAAGCAACGCTTTGACCTTCGCGCCAAGCACCATCGTCTGTGCCGCACGCGGGCTTGCTCCAAAGCGCAGAAATTGATTCACCAGCGGTGTGGCAAACTGCCCACGCGGATGCGTCGCCAACACCACGCGTACTGCGTAATCCTGGACAGCATCTGAAATTCGCACTGCTCGCACCAGTTTCTGGTGGCGAATGATAGTTTCTGCGTCAATGACCTTCTGTGGTTCATCAATCGTTCCAGCGGTGGTGCGCGCCAGAATCTCGCGCAAATCAGCGCGCGTTGAATAGCCAACTTCAAGTTTGAAGAAGAATCGATCCAATTGCGCTTCTGGCAACGGATAGGTGCCCTCTTGCTCAATCGGGTTCTGTGTTGCCATCACAAAGAACGGCTTATCAAGTTGGTGCGTCGTGCCGCCCACGGTCACGCTGCGCTCTTGCATTGCTTCAAGCATGGCGCTCTGCGTCTTTGGTGTCGCTCGATTGATTTCGTCGGCAAGCACTATCTGCGCAAAGAGCGGTCCCTTACGAAACTGAAAGTCGCGACCGGATGGCGTTTCCACCACAATGGTGGTGCCGGTGACATCGGCGGGCATGAGGTCCGGGGTGAATTGGATGCGCCCAAATTTCAACTGCAGCGCTTGCGCGAGACTGCGAATCAACAAGGTCTTGCCAAGACCTGGCACTCCCTCCAAGAGCGCATGGCCACCCGCGAAGAGGCACACCAGGATGCCATCGATGATTTCTTCGTGACCAACGACCGCTTTCTGCACTTCTTTTTTGACGCGATCATGGTCGGCGCGGAAAGTGGCAATAAGAGCTTCAGTTTGTTGTGGGTCGGCCATAGGTTTCTCTCCAGCGTGCGCATCGTAAGCCGCAGGGGGCTATCGCGGAACTTTCGCTGAATTTGTAGGGAAATCGCGAATGGTCAGCTGCCCCGCAACTACGATCCCCGCCAAGCCGCTCCGTGCGCGGCTCGTTGGACTTCGGAGGAATGCGGTCAAACTCCGCAGCGAATGCGTCACCGTAGGCCGTACCCGCGTGGGTACGCGCGAGCCGGGTCGACCGAAGTCCAAGGTAACCATCGATTTCCTGCGCACATCAGGAATGAGGATCTCGCATGCTCGCTCAAATTCGGACATGGTCCGCCGCTGCATCACTCGCAGCCATCGTTCTCACTCACTCGCAATCCGTTGCTGGACTGGTTGCTCAGTACGACGTTGGTACCGGAGCGAATGCGTCCGTCGTCCAAGTGGATTTCACCAACGGCAACGCCTACCAGATCACCCTTCGCTGGGACACGCCAATGAACGGGTTCGATGCGCTGCAACTGAGTACTTCCTCCATCAGCGGTGCCGCACTGACGTACGACGCGTTCTCCTTTGGCAATTTCGTCACCGGCATCGGTCTTGGTACTGACTACCAGTACGGCAACGGTGATCTGTGGCCGATCGAAAACTACTGGCACTACTGGACGAAAGTGGACGGCGTATGGGAGATGGCCATGTTTGGCGCCAGCGACCGCATCCTCAGTAACGGCAGTGCCGATGCATGGGTGTTCGGCTCAGGCGATGCGCCGCAATCCGTACCGGCACCGGGATTGGCCCTGTTTGCAGTGACAATCCTGCATCGCCGCGGTCGCCGCTGAAGGTGTGGCTGCAGCATGCACTTTGCTGCAACCGGTCGCGCAATCCACGTACTCGCAAATGAATCGCCCGCGCCGTGATGACGGCGCGGGCGATGTGTGTTGGTACCTGAGATACGAACGGATTTACTTGCCAGGCAAGCGGTCGAGGACCTTGTCGATCAGTCCATAGGCCAGCATTTCTTGCGCATTCAGCCACTTATCGCGATCGCAATCGTTGTGAATCGTCTCCCGGGTCTGGCCGGTGTTGTCGCTGTACAGGGAGTAGAGCTTGTCGCGTAGGCGCAGAATGTGCTTGGCGTGGATCTCAAGATCCGTCGCCTGCCCTTCGATCACTCCGCCGATCAACGGTTGGTGCATCAGATTCTCAGCGTGCGGCAGCGCGAAGCGACGACCCTTGGTGCCGCTGCAAGCGATCACACTGCCCATGCTGGCAGCCTGACCAATGATGTACGTCGCCACCGGACACGGAACAAATCGCATGGTGTCAACAATGCCAAGTCCAGCACTCACGCTGCCACCTGGGCTATTGACATACATACTGATCTCCGCCTTCGGATCCTCGTTGGCAAGGAACAGAAGCTGTGCCACCACCAGGTTGGCCATCGTGTCCGAGACGCCGCCGCCTAGGAAGATGATGCGGTCGTTCAGCAGACGGCTGTAGATGTCGTAGGCGCGCTCGCCGCGACCAGTCTTTTCGATGACGATGGGGATCAGTGTCATGGTGTTCGTGTTCCTATCTCACTGCGCCGGATGCGGCGCCACAGGCATGCGTTCGATGATTCGGTCAATGAGTCCGTACTCAAGCATTTCCTGGGCATTCAGCCACAGGTCACGCTCACAGTCGGCGGCGATCTTCTCCATGGAGTGGCCAGTGGCCTCGGCATAGAGGTTGTTGCAGACATCCTCAATACGCTGCATTTGCCGCGCAAAGATCTCCAGGTCAGTTGCCTGACCTTCAAATCCACCAATGCGACCTTGGTGCACCAAGTTCTCTGCGTGGCGCAGAGCAAAGCGATGACCCTTGGCTCCACAACATGCGATCACGCTCGCCATGCTGGCGGCTTGACCAACGATGTAGGTGGCGATCGGGCAAGTCACCGATCGCATGGTGTCAATGATGGCAAGACCGTCGGAAATTGATCCGCCCGGACTATTGATGTACATGCTGATCTCAGCAGTCGGATCTTCGTTCCACAGGAACAAGAGTTGAGCGGTGACTACTTGAGCAAGCGGCCGAGAAATCGGCGCGCCAACAAAGATCACCCGGTCACGCAGCAAACGGCTGTAGAGGTCAACCAACTCTTCACTCTTGCCGCGCTTGTCCACCACCAGCGGAACCGAAATCCACCGTGGCTCATCGTCATCATCTTCATCGCGGCGCGGATCGGCACCCGGCGCCGCTGAATCTGACGAAATCGACCAGATATCAGCGAGCGACTGCGCGCTCGACGAAATCGGGCTGGCCACCATGGGCATGGCAGACATCAAGTTGAGCAACTCCGCTCGCGTCAACGCTTGCCCTTCTCTGGGAAGGTGGCCACATCGTCAACAAGACCGTAGGCCTTGGCCTCTTCGGCATTGAAATACTTATCGCGCTCGGCATCCTTGGTGACCGTTTCCACGGGCTGACCAGTGTGCTTGGCAAGGATCTCGTTCAGTTGACGCTTCATCTTGAGAATCATCTCGGCCTGGATCTGGATGTCCGAGGTCTGGCCGTACACGCCGCCGTGCGGCTGGTGAATCATCACCTTGGCGTGCGGCAGAATGATGCGCTTGCCCTTCTGGCCGACGGCTAAGAGCACCGCTCCGCCGGAATAGGCACGACCGATGCAATAGGTGCCCACCTCACTGGAGATGAACTGCATGGTGTCGTAGATAGCCAACGTGTCATCCACAGCCCCGCCGGGGCTATTGATATAGAAGTTGATGTCTTGACCACGCTTCTGGCTTTCCAGATACAGCATTTGCATCATCACGCGCGCCGCGGAGGCGTGGTTGATTTCGCCAATGAGGAAGACCACCCGATTCTCCAGGAGGAGTTCATCGATGGTCATCTCGCGGGTGCGCTGGTAGGAAGTGCTAGCGAGGGTCTCGGGGCGAATCATGTCTCGACCGATACCAGCTGCTGCCAGCGTGTTCGGTGTAGCCATCATTCCGCCATGGATGCCGTTTGGGTAGTGGCCGGTCGGGAGGTTCAGTTGCATGCGATCCTCAATATGGAACCCGAGGGAATCCGCGGGGGACGGGGATCATAGTCCGCGTCCGGGGGCTACATCGGCGATCGGGGCGCGCAACATGCACCTGTCCGGGCAGATCTCGCTGCCAAATCAACGACTTCGCCGCCCACATGCACCAATCCGGGGGGAACTTACGATGCAACCATGCTCAGCGACGCCCTCGCCACCCGACTTTGCAATCCAAGCATTGCTGCCGTCACCCTGTTGATCGGACTTTCGTCAACATCCCCGGCCTGGTGCCAAGATCCTTCGTTGACACCACCGAACGCCGCCGAACCGCGGACAACCACGCCAGCCGCCGCGCCACCAGCCGCAACAGCGGCGCCCAAGGCCGCGCCGGCTGCGGCGCCACCGGCAGCTCCTGCCGCAGCGCCGGCCGCGACACCACCCGCAACTCCAGCCGTCACTGCTGCCCCCGCCACTACGCCACCGGCAACAGTTGCACCAGTTGCGCCAGCCGCACCCGTGCCACCCACCACCGCCGATGCCACTGCCCCATTGCCAGTAGTGACTCAACGCGGTGATGAGCAGCCCGCACGCTCTGCAGGTGCTGGCTACATCCATCAGTTCAGTGCCGATATCGGTGATAACGCCAGCATGAGCGCCGATCGTTTCTACGGAAGCTATTCAGCGCGGGTGTATAGCTCCAATGATCTCAACGTCACCGTGGCCATGGGCTATGAGTTTGACTGGTACCACTGGAGCGGAGTCTCTGAACTTGGCGTCGCTGATCCGTTCGGCAGTGTGAACCTGTTCGGACTGCAGGCGCGCGGAAGCTTCAAAGTGGCTGATGGTTGGACCGCTTCGCTCGGCGGCATCTTTGCTATCGCGGGTGAATCAGATGCCGATGCCGGAGACAGTTTGTACGGCGGCGGAATCGGCAGCATTGCTTGGACTCCCACCGCCAACATGATGCTGGGTATCGGCGTCCTGGGTGTGACCCAAATCGAGAACGACCCGATCATCATTCCGATCCCCGTGTTGCACTGGCACTTTGCTGACGATTGGCTGCTTTCCACCATCCGCAGGCCGCCAGCAAGTCCTTTCGTTGGCGTCGACGTCGCGTGGGAACCCGAAGGATCCAAAGTAGATGTTGCCTTCGGAATTGGCTGGCAATTACGCCGATTCCGCCTCGGAACCAACAACGATCCCACCATCAATAACGGCGTCGGCGAAGATCAAAGCTGGGCCGCATTTGTGAGCGTTGGCTACGACTTCACTCCAAACTGCCGCCTGGACATGCTGGTTGGAACAACGTTCTACGAGCAACTGCAGATCCAAGCATCAAACGGTTCCAACACACGCAGCACCACGGTTGATCCCAACGCGCTCTTGGGTGTATTTGTGACGATCAGTTACTGATAGGCAAGCGTTGCACCGTGGTTCGCATTCATGCTTCGCGGAACTCCCCACGATCAACGAATGCCAGCACGGCGCTCACTGATTCTGGAGGAATCTCAAACATTGCCGCAAGCGCACGGCGGTATCCATTCATCTGCAAGTGATACGGAGCGATTCGACCTTCGAACTCCGCACCCGGTAAGTCACGCGCGCCAGTCTTCCAGTCCAGCACCTCTGCGCGTACCACGCGCCCCGCGCGCAGCCCCAGTACAACGCGGTCCATTCGACCGCGCTGCGTGCGTCCGTCAATCTGCACCACGAATGGCATTTCACTTCGTACCTGTATTGAGTCACACTTCCACGCGCTGTAACGCGCTGGACGCAAACACTCCCCAAGTGGACCGCGCGCCGCGGCCATGACCAACGTGCGCACTGATTCACGCAGCGCTGAATCCACCGGTCGACCAATTTCGACTGCCACTGCCCGCAACACCTGGGGTTCCGATGCTGCATCAATCCCCTCGGAATTGAGCCATTCCACGTGCTCAAACCACGCGTGCGCCAGCGAACCGCGCGCACCGTCATCCGCGCCCGTGAACTCCGCCGTGAACAACGGAACACCACCAGCGCCGAGCCGCTCATGCGAACTGGGCGCTACGCCACCGCGCGCATCGGGCCGCGCAATGCGCTCCACCACTGGTGCGGGCATTGGAGCCGGTGTGACCGTCGCTGTCAGCGCCGACGTCGGCGTTGACGTCGACCCCGCCGGTTCCACATGCGTTGGCAACGGATTGCCTTCGCTCGGCAGGGCATCCACCCCGCATTCCCAGAATCGTTCGTTGACTACCTTGTTTGCGAGCAGCGCTGTTTCAAACTCCGGGAATGCCATGCGCAAGATCCGGGTACCGCTGAGCCGCAACGTGTCCGCCGCGGTCGGAGGCGCACACACCAAGTGCAACGCCTCACGCGCACGGGTCACGCCCACGTAGAAGCCGGACACGTCATCGAAGATTCGCCCCACCTGCGCCTCACGTCGGAACGCCTCCAGCAGTGGCGAATACTCCATGATTGCGCTTGCCAAGACCGGCGCAACGGCGATCGGTGGCTTGGTTGGATCCGGTGCAAGTACCGACCAATTGCCAGCACCACCATCAATCGATCCCATGACGCGGTCCAGACTGCCAAGCACTACCTCATCAAACTCCAGGCCCTTACTGGCGTGGACGGTCATGACCCGCACGCGCTCCCCCGCCGCGGCGCGGACGCCGCGCGATTCCACGCTAGTGACAAAGTGTCCGGGCCGAGCAACATCTGCTTGATCGGCATCATGAGCCATGACAGACAGTTGATGTAATCGCTGCATGTCACGCGCAGAACACACCGGTCGGAAACGATCGATGGTCCGATCAATCCAGGCCGGCAACCCCTCCGAATGCAAGGCGCGACGCACGTGCGCAGAAATTCGATCCGATTCCGTTCGCTGCGCAGCACCCCCCGCAAACGTCTCCATGGGGGCGCATCCAAAGATCGACCCTACTGGTTCGCGGCTCACTATCCAATGTGAAGCACGATCATCGGGTTGATCTGCAAGTCGCAGCATGGCCATGATGGCGGTGACCGCCGGTGAATCAAGTAACTGCGATCGCCCCTCGTCGCTGGCTGCCACACCAGCGCGCCGAAGCGCCGCAACGCATGCGGTGATCTCATCGTTCTTACTGACCAATACAGCGATCGTTGCATCGGGTCGACGCGCATGGCGATCAACAACAATGGCCGCAACCGTGGCAGCGATTGCATCAGCGCTTTGCCCAGCCGCACGGAACGCGCGAACGAATCCTGGCATGTCACTGTTGCGCTCCGCGGCCAAGTGTTCCACAAATGTCCACCCGGCAAGGGCACGCAAGAGAGGGCTGCGGTCAACATCACGCGGCGCCACCAATCCAGCATCGGTGAAGGTGCGCTCTGCGTCAGGCGTACTCGCAGCAAGCGGTGTGCCGCTGACCAAACCCGCAACATCGCCAAACACCGCATTCACAAAGCCAAGAATCACCGGACTCGAACGGAAACTGGTGTTGAGCGACGCGTCATCCTCAAGACCCGGGCGTGCGCCCACTTGCGCCAGTAATTCCGGCGTTCCGCCGCGCCACGCATAAATTGACTGTTTCGGATCGCCAACG